>Ga0307507_10001599_pt1 | contig 50138 bp, 14 predicted proteins | sample 7_EM_MG_FD_207223 | JGI IMG/M metagenome (GOLD analysis project Ga0307507, IMG submission 207223) | Populus trichocarpa ectomycorrhiza microbial communities from riparian zone in the Pacific Northwest, United States - 7_EM | ecosystem: Host-associated > Plants > Roots > Unclassified | place... | reverse complement strand
ATACCTATTCTTCCTAGTGATGCTGTTTAACTATCTATAGTCTATACACATCCTAAGTTTTCTGTTTTTCTTTAGGATAAATAGTACTGGATATCCTACTAATAACTATAATAGTCTAATGTATCCCTTATATAAGTTCTCCTGGATAAACTCCTTAAGTGCTACTAACTCTGTTTTAGTAAGCTTGTAGATTGGAAAGAACTTTAAACTTATTCCCTCTTCTAATTCTATTTTATAGTCCTATACTATATACTCTAACAGCTTTTTACTTTCTAGTAACTATAACTTTTTACTATACTTATGGTATCTCTTTGGTACATAACCTAAGCCTTACTTAGTCTCTTTATACGTCGCTCCAACTTGGTATCACACTAACTTGGTTTGCTATCGCACTTTGCGCCGTCAAGTATCCTTAATATTAACCTAACCTATAACCTAATCAATCTTTAGATTGTATTCCTGTAACTAAGGCATTCCTAGTATCGCCTCGTCCTATCCTAATGGTAGGATATTAAAAGACATTCTAACTGGTCTTCCTTTAATAGTTAACTGAATAGGTCCTATTTTAAGATAGATAATGCCTCCTCTATAGGCTATCTAATCTCCTAAAATTGTTATAAGTGGATATAGGTGTTCCTTCTGTCTATATAGTAACCCTATCCTTTCTATTACTTTTAGTGATATATGGTTCCTAGTTACTCTACTATCTACCAATACTTTAAACTGCTAATCTTGCCATTTAACTTATAAATTTAGGTATTATCCTTAAATTCCTTTAAGGGTTTAAGGCTCTAACACTAGTTCCCTTTAGTCCTATACGCCTCCCCTTTTCCTAACTGTTGGCTGCTAGATCCTACCTATACTTAGTCCAACTTTAGCCAATATTTAGTTTATTTCTTTTCCTCTATATACCATAGATAAGTGTTCTCTAGGTACTCCTACTACTATTATCCATCTAGGCACTCTTCTATAAGGAATCTTTCTAGTTAAAGTATTAAGTCCCCTTAACCTTATACTTCTACTGGGTGCCATCTATATATATACTTGGCGTTTCTAAACCGCTTTTCCTCTAGTGCCTAATATATCTTTGCTAGGTACTTCCGGTTCTTATCTTTTAGTGCTCTATATATATTGCATATGTTATCCATATAAGCTATCCACGATAGTGTATAATACGCTACATATTTTAGGTTAACTCTTAGTTTATCTTTATCCTTAAGTTTAAACCTATACCTAGTTAACCTAACCACTGGTATTTCTACTATAGGTACTAAGATTTGTCACTTACTTCTCTAGTCCCTAGATCCTTCTTCTAGGTTCCTTAACATCATAATTAATACTCCCTTAATATAACTTATGCGTTTCTCCGTAATGGGTTAGTCTTAGACAACTTTTTTATCTAGCTATATATAAAAGTCTTCCCATTTATTATTATGTCGTTGCCTATACTACTTTCCGTACAACTGGTTTAGTATATATAGTTTATCTATTAGAAAGTACCTTGTTATCACTACATTATAATATCCTTTAGTATGTCTTTCTTTAAACCTAGTTGGAATATCTAGATCCTCTTCTTATTCTAGTTCACCTAACCATTTTACCCTAGGTATCCCTGCACTTAACCTATTAGTAACTCTTTATACGGGTGCTCTGTCCCTTATATAACCTAGCATTACTAACCTTTTGTCTAGCTTTTACTCTTGCTATATAATAATTCTTATCCTAAACTTATCCATAGTTTCTTATTTTCTGCGTCTTATAGCTAGATTTTTATAGTTATCTTGCTTTTTAATTCTGGTATTAACTATTTAATCTTTAGGCTGAACACCGCATTTACCTAGGATTGCTAACGTTCTTATTCGTTCCCTAAACTTGTAGTTCTTGAACTTATGTCCTATACTTATTTGTTTATCTATAAACTAAGTAGCTGCCCTTTCCCATCGGTTTTCGTCCGTTATAGGTCCTTAGGTATATCTTATTTCATCTTAAGAATCTTAAGCTTCTCTTATCTCTTCTTAAGAATCTTAAGCCTATGGCCTTTTACCTTTATTAAGTAATAAGCTAGTACTAGCAGTTGTCTACTTACTTAGTTTCTTCTAAACGTTACTCCTTTCGTCTTATAAAGCAATGGAAATTGTATCCTATAGTGTTATGGTATCCATTACTAAACCTTATTTTGTAATGGTTTTAGTCTCTACTTCAGTTTCGACTTCTTTAAGGTCTACATACTCCTAGTAAGCTGCCTTTATTACCTTATTGTTGGTAAATGCTTCGCCTATGTTAAACTTATTATTATTGATGTCCGATCTGTAAGCTAGTTTGTTAGTTCCTCTAAACTTAGATAATAATGGCTCCTATAGCCAATAGCTTGCGCCGTACTTAGCGTCCTTATAAATTCGGCATGCGTTGTTATAATAATACGCAAAACTATTAATTAAACATTCTTTTATTCCTTGCAGTGTACCATTATCCCTCTATACATACGTGCTGTCTGCTGGCCTTGTTCCCTTTACTATATAGTTACTCTAACTACTTCTATAGTCTCTAGCAAAATAACCTTGTTTTCCGCAATTTATGCAAGCCCTATCTTTAAACCACTTTTCTTGCTATGGAGTCCGCCTAAACGTCTTCTACTGCTAAGATCCCTGGTTTAGCCTCTACTCCTAGGTCCTTTAATTACTAGATCCTTAACCTCTAGGTTTCTATAGTTTCTTTTCCTACCTTTAGGTTTCTTTGGTACCGCTTAGGTCTATTAGCTCTGCGCTATTCCATAGTTTTTAACTCTGTATCTGTCGTTGCGTACTCTGCGCCTTATATAACTATAGAACTCTGTCTTGCCCTCTCTTAGCTTGTTCCCTTTAATAGATCCTATTATTAATCTTTATTAACTGGTCTATTAACTCTCTTAGAGTATCCACATCTTCTATTAGGATAATTACGTCCTAGACTTTAGCCTTAAGTCCTTGTTTATACTGTGCTATAAGCGCCCTATTATTCCACTTAACCTACGTGGCTAGTGTTTAAAACTGCGTTGTATACTTAATTACTAAAGTGCGTTATACTAAGTTCTAAAGCTTTTATTTCGCTGTAGTTGTGGCCTCTAGGTCTCCAAATATCTATATTAGTTGTTCCGCAAACCCGTTCTAACTAGTAAATATATACCGTACGTCCTAATTTGTAGTTATCATGCCATTAGCCTATATTTCCGTAAGGTATAGTTTAAACCACTTAAATACCCTCCCTATCAGGAACAATCCTGCATAGGCTACTTAATTTAACAATATTGCTAACTTTGCTCCTTTCTGCATTACCTTAAAGTGCATCTGCATAAGAAATCCCTTGAGCTTCGACTTTTCTCCTAAAAACCGTTTAATTAAAGGTAGTTTAATTTTCGCTGCTCTAATTCTATTAATGCGTTCTTTGAGTATCCTATTATTATCTTATAAGTAATTAACCATTTCCTATAACTAATCTTATGTAACTACTTAAGAATCCATATCCGCTATACTGGTGTCTCCTAGTCCTAAGGTTATGGCTACCGTTAACGTTATTGTAACTAGTGCTTTAGGTGGCATATTATTCAATCTTGTTTAATACCATAACCTTAGTAGTAAATATGTAACGGAACCTTATAGTAGAAACTACAGTAGGTCCTATTATTAGGCTAGGTATATAGGTAAGAACAAATTAACAATATAATAATAACTAGTAGAGTGGTTGCCTAACAGATTAACTCTAATTATATTCTAAAATTTACTACAAGGAGAGAACTATCTATGGTAGGGACTGAGGTCCTTTAAATACACAACCGTACTCCTAAGAAATCCTCTCTTGTACGTAAGGTACGTGTTATACGTGTTATATATAGACGTACACTACGTATACTCCGTACACTATATATAACATTATGTGACTCGCTTACCATTCCTCGTCACATAGTTCTACTAGATCTATCCTAGACCGTGCCTGTATCAACTAACTAGCTTCCTGCAACTCTTCCCTAAGTAGTCGTAACATTGTACTTAAAGCGTCCGTAACAATAGAGATCTGAGATTTATAGCAGCATTCTAGGAGGTATTCTTGGCGGAATAAGGAGTTCGCGTAGTAACCTTAACGGCGTATTATCCGCAGACGGACGGATAAATAAAAAGATTAAACTAGACACTAGAACAGTATCTAAGGCACTATATTAATTATGCATAGAATAATTAGGTGTTGTTATTACTAGTTATATAGTTTGCATATAATGCAACACCATAAGAAGGAATAGGAATATTACTATTTAAGGCGAATTACGGGTATAAGCTAAGATTATTATTATTACCATATTAAGTAAAGAAGACGAGTAGCATAGCTAAAGAAAGAATAGAGACTTTAATAAATCTTTATATAGACCTTAAGAAAACAGCTAAACTAATATAAGAGCGAATAAAAAGGTACTATAACGCTAAAAGATCTAAGGGACCAGATCTTAAGGAGGGAGATAAAGTGTGGCTATTATATAAAAATTTCAAGAGTTAACAACTAAGTAAAAAGTTAGACTATGTTAGACTAGGACCTTTTAAAATTACGTAAAGAATTTTATTAGTTATATTTAAGTTAAACCTACTAGCCAAAATGAAAATTTACCCTATACAGCATGTTGCAATGCTAAAGCCAGTATATGGGAATATTAAACTACTAGTCTATAAGGCAGATATGTATAGAGGGTAAGAAGAAGACAAATAGCAAGTTTTAAAGATTATTAGTTACGAGGACGTAGATAACGAAATATAGTATAAAGTAAAGTAGATAGGCTATAGTAAGACTACCTAGAAATTACTAAGCAACCTAAAGAATGCTATAGGAAAGGTATAGGAGTATTAGAAGAAAGTAGGTTAGGCAGTAATAATAAAGAAGGATCGCCAAAGAATAAGTCACCTAAGGGGGACTTAAGAGGAGCAATTGCTAAGCTACTTAGAGTTGTTTCCCTTATAAAAAGAGGGTCCGTTCTTTTATTACCTAGCTTAGATAGACCCTATTAAACAAGTTTCTACTTCTTAGAATAAACCTTCTTATAGATATATTTAAGGCGTTAAAGACAAGCATAAGCTAGACGCTAGGCTTTAAGGATATATACGGATTCTTCTAAGATACGTTAAACCTTAAGTAATGTGGAGGCTAGCTTACTATTAAGCTTTTTAGTAGCAGATTAAATATAAGACCCTATAATAAGTTACTTAGGGAACCTAAAGACTATTAAGAGTTATAGGACGCGTACACTTAGCGTTAGAGACAGAGTAAACGTTACAGGATAATTAAATGTTTGCTTTAGTGCACTCCGAGTAAAAGGAAGGTTGTTAAGATAAAGGACTTACTAGCGCGATATAGACTAACCCCTCTTTTATATAATAAGAATATAGAGACGGCATTATCTTACCTAAAGACAGTATTGTAGTAATAGTGCAAGACTAACAAGCTGTAGAAGAAGAAGAAGAAGCTTTAGGTATAGTAAGTAAGGATATTAACCAGATTAATTAAACGGATATTACACCTCTAGTGGATAACTTAGAGATGTTAGAAATCTTTAAGGACGAAGATAAAGAGAAGGGAGATAGTATTATAGATAGCTTAAATACAATATTATAACTACTTAGAGAAGAGTTGGTGGAAGCTAGTTGGTTAATATAGGTATAGTTTAGGATGGATCTGGTGGAACTATATAACAAGGAATAGTAGCTAAGGTTATGTAATATAATCTATGTAATCTGTATAATCTGTGTAATCTATAACGGAGTAGATAGAGTATACATACCTTACAGAGCGAAGGGATTTCTTAGGCGTATAGTTATATATTTAAAGGACCATAGTCCCTACCCAGATAGTTCTCTCTTTATAGTAAATCTTAGAATATAATTAGAGTTAATCTGTTAGGCAACCACTCCACCAGTTATTATTACGTTGTTAACCTGTTTATATCTACATACCCGGCCCAATAACAGGACCCACCGTAGTTCTTACTACAAGGTTCCGTTACACTCGCAAGTAATTTTAGGCTTTCTACCGGCGCGAGGAGCATCAATAAAGTAGCCGTTGAGGATAAGAGGATTAGTTTTAGGGTGCCAACTATAATTAAGGGCTTTTTTAAAGATACGTTGCAGCGCTTAATGCTTTATTTGAGTAATGCTTTTAATATGCTTAAGGGTTGCTCCCATGGCCTTTATGGCCAGGGCCTAAGCCCTAGTTGCGAGCTAAAAGAACCCCATAGTTAGTACAATAAGATTTAAGCTAGGGAGTTCTTACCAGTAGTTATAGAGCGAAGGGTTTCCGGTGGCGTTAGTATTGGTGTAATAAAGGTAATAAGGCTGCAGATGTTTTCTGCCGTTAGTATATTTTGGGCAGTCAGCGGGCGGTAGCCATGCTTTCCTAATTAGGAAGGTGTACGAACTTTAGCGACCTCCGTACAAGGCGCGCTTTCACTTCCGTACATATTGCAAATTACGGTATAGCTACAGTCGCTAGCAGAATGTACAAAACTTCAAATCACGGCCCTTGTGTCTTGTAGTTCTCTAGGCAGTGAGCATTTTCTCCCTTAACCCGCTGAAATTCGTCCACGTGTTATCGATAAGAATCAGCCAATTAGGTCAACGCAATCGACTGTGCGCGTTGTTTGGATTTGGCGTTCTGCACGGACCACATACTCCCTCTCGCCGCCCACCATCGAAGCAGGGCACTGCTACTCTCTGCAAAACTCCAACAAATGTAAACTCAACTTTCTCACCTGTGTAACCAACTCCTATCAAGACCTTCAGTCCTTCGGAAATCTTACCGTCACCATTATGGCAGTGCTTTCCAGGCTGCTCCGTTACTGCTGTATTCACCCGGACCAAGAACCATCCTTTTCTGAGAAGAGTCTCACCACCAACACCGACAACTACATCCCGTACAAAGACAGTCCTAATAAAGCTGAATTAGCCAATGAGATCATCGCCAAGCTCTTCGCAGCACAGAAGAATGATGCAATTCTCCAGGCAGACCTCCGATCCACCATCCACGCCTATGGCTTGTACGACGGTCTTGCTGCCGCCATCCTAGCCGGCCTGGAAAAAGCCATCAAGCTGGGAGAAGAAATGGGCCCAGCCGTGAAAGCTGCGTACGAGAAGGCAGTCGCAGCTGTCAATAAGGTCAATGAGTGGGCGGAGGCAAACCCGGAGATGACTGCAGTCATCATCACACTTATTGCGCTTGGCGTCCTCGCTTTAATGATACCGTGGTTGATGGCGTACTTAGGCTTCGCAGAGGAGGGCATTATCGAAGGTAAGTTCGTTACTTTACTTTTACAGTGAATGAAGGTATTGATAAGTGTCTAGGATCGTGGGCCGCTCGCTGGCAAGCCACGTATCGCGGCTTTGTGCCAAAGGGTTCACTCTTCTCATACCTGCAGAGACTTGGTACCAAGATTGGTCGGAATTTGCGTGGTAAGGCTCATGCAAAAGGATAAATATCTAGGTCACAGCGAGGCATGAAGTTTGCGCATGTAGCCTACTTCAGTAATTATATAGAGATAGCCACAGTAGTTGTAGCCCGCATATCCCGAAGTGGTAGGGGCCAGGGTAAATGAAATCACGTCCACGTCCACGACTGTACCTTATGTAAATTACAATGGCCATTAGCTACAGTCGCTTGCAGAATATGAAGGCGGGCGGCATTGAAATTGGTCCATTTTGCTAAGCGAGACCCTGCAAAATCGTTACCATATATTAAAAAAATCGTAATAAAACATCGCGACATTTTATAATTATAAAACCACAAGCAGAAGATATTTTAGCTTCTTCTCTATTTTTTTTACTAGACTTTCTAGTATTCGGGGGTGGTGGCGTTGCAATGCGCGATTTTTAAAACTTAGAGATTTTAGTACTCTTAAGTTCTGCGCAAATGGACCAATTTCAATGCCGCCCGCCTTCGTACACAACGTTCTGCACATGGCCCTTGTTGCAGCTCGCAGGAGAAATACGGTAATTCTACTAATCGACTTGTCCGGCAGTCTATCTTCTCTAAGAGGATTTTTGTGGCCGCCCGCAAAGCATACTTTGTATAGTTCCACCGAAGATAACCAAACCTCATTCGTTCGTTGACACGATCCTCTGCAAACTGCCTACCAATGTCTTCCAGATGCCAATCCTCTGCCTGCCTCAGGTGGGGCTTAGCTATATTTAGCCTGCTCGATCTTCGCGGGGAGTTACCTCCAGGAGCAGGTTGAGGGACCAGCCTGAGCTTCCAGCCTTTGACCGAGGATTTTTCTAGTCACAATCCATTGCCTCCGACTAAACTTCTCCATGACACTCAATACTGCTCTTGCTCCTACAATTACCTGCGCTGAGAGTATTGCACTTCTCTACCTTCTGCATTCCGTTCCTACTCCACCCTCGCCTAATTCTATTGATAGTTTTCGGATTCGTCATAAGGGTTATACCTTATCATTTGAGAGAACGTAGCTTGGCTCGCTTTTCTTTCGAATATAGCAGACGTATCCCTGGGGTTTGTGTCGAGGAGGGCCTGAATTCGGCGTTCTTGAGCGTCCTGCTTGCTGTAAATAAAGTCAAGCAGCACGATGGTAATCAAGTCCTATAGAAATTGAAGCAAGCCCTTGAGAGAATCTTCGCAGTACTCTCCCGATTGATGGATGGTGAGTAGTCCATGTCTCATTCCTTTCCACTGCTAATCAGTCTGAGAAGGAGATGGTACTCTAGACATCGAGAATGACGTCTTTGATGCAATCATTTCCATTAGCTCGGCTCGCATTCTCTGCCATCTACGATTCGTTAGCAACAACCGGAAAACACCAAAACAATTATCAAGAAAGTTCTCTAAGAGGCTATAAGTTCTCTCGAGCAGCTAAAGGACAAGAAACTTAGAAAACTATTCCCAATCGCCAAGTTGTTTGTGGAAAGAGCTAAAGAGGTGATCAAACTAGCGGATTCATCAGCTAAACACCAGACGACAGCTCAGTTGCGGGTGTTGGTTGAAGGAGTGTATCGCTTATGGCAAGTAGAACTCCACGCCCCGCTCGGCGCCATACCAAACTGTGCTATGGGTCCAAGCTCGCGGAGAAGCCTCGTAAACATCGTCAGCAAGGTCACAAGGTATCGGGAAGCTGCTAGATTTCTATATCGCACAGCAAAGAAGTTCCCTTAGTCCAACAAATTGAGATTGTCGTCGACCTACCCCAGGATGCATTCTACAAAATCCCGGCTAACCAATACACTCCGACACTCCCATACACGATTTCGTGAATTAACGCACAGTATGGACGATAGAACCTTAGCCATATCTGTCGGCTGTTGAACATTACTGAGCTAGAAGCAAGCGATAAGTTTGCCCAGCAGACGAGGAAAACATTGAAGGAGGCTAAGATCTACGCTGAGATCCAGCTTCTCTTCTTGTCGAATAGGACGATCAAGGATGAGGACTCTCGTCTATTGCGAGAGGCTCCAGAGCCTCATTAAATACATGAATCGGGTAGATCAAAGGTACCCCTAATCTAGGCTTGATATGGTAGTGATCGACGCCAGGCAAACACTTCTACTATGAACTGAAAGCTTCTAAGCAGCCTCCTTGAGTTGTCTGCTCGAGCAAGGACGCCTGCTTTCTTTGCAATGCTTTCATTATCACGCATTGGAAGATGCATACGCCTCGATCCCACGGAAGATCTACCCAGGATACTGTTTCCGAAGCTCAACGAGATAGAGCAAGATTCAACCAGGCGTTGGAAAATTATGTTAGGAATAGTCTCAGGACACTTCTTTCGAGGCAGCGGAAGACTGCTTACCCGGATCCAAATGAGAGTACACTCCTGTGTACACCACCTCGTCAATTCCGGTGGTTAGCGCCTTACTAGTGACGCCTCCCGGGCGGAAATCCTCATATAGATTAGTATGAGTTTCCCCATCTTGGCAGCGAGCTTCGAAAGACCTCAATATTAAAAATTTATAAAGCTTTTAAAAACTAATGATTATATAGTATATTGCCTATATACAAATATTTCTAAAGTTATAGTAGCCAAATAAGTGTTAAAATTAACGCTTAGCAATTAAACAAGTGTCTAAATCTCCTCTAAGCTCCTAATCATCCTCCAAGCTCCTAATCGTCCTCTAAGATCCTAATCGTCCTCTAAGCTTTCTACTGTCCTCTACCACTTGGTAGGTCCCCTTTCTACTTTAATTACTGCCTAAAGGTGTATAGGTGTGACAGGCTCGTACAATTGCTTCTGAACCGAAGCTTGTAGATTGCTACCATACAAGAATACTAAGCTAAGGAGAAGAAGAAGACTGGTAGAGACTAGCAAGATACAAAAGGTCGTTAAGGCGCTAGTAGTAAGCGAGCTAATAGCAACTTGGCTAAACATGGCAGGATTTGGCAGATTGCCTAGAAAACGGCAAATTGCCTAGGAAACGGCAAATTGCCGTATATTGCCGCAGATTGCCTAGGAAACGGCAAAGTAGCAAGTAACGCGCTCTAGCACCGTCACATTACCCCCCCCTTCTAAAAAAGCCTGCCCTTAGGCTTTGTCCAAGTTCTTTATTATCGTCTAAATTATTATAGTTATCTAACCCCTCTTCCTAGCATTTAATCTAGCTGTCTAATTTGCGTAGTGGTTTAGGGAGGTCTGGGTAGGCTAGATAGAAATCTTATAGCTTATAGGGAGAGTACTTAAAATTGGATATAGGGTACCATTCTGGATCTTTGTTATAACCTACCTAGCTTATATAGTATTTTAAGGTACTACGGTCCTTCTTAACTGCTAAGATCTCTTTAACTTCCTATTTCTTATCCTTTGCAATCTAAATTGGCAGTAGGGGGTTATTATACTGTCCAGGCAATAGGTTATCTGTGGCCTTCCGCAGTTAGTCTAAAAAGAAGATAGAGTGGATTTTTATTAACTCTAGTAGCTTAACCTTAAAAGAGTGCCCTACTTTTTTAGGGATCTTATAGGGGCCAGCTATTTAGTAGTCTAGCTTACGGCTTAGCCTCTAGGTCTTTTAGTTCTTTATTAACACCTATACCTTATCTCCTATATAGAAGTCTACCTTATAACAATATTGGTTTATATCAGCCTCTTTCTTCTCTTATACCTTTTTTATAATTACTTAGGCAGTTTCCTAGGCTCTATATATTCTCTTAGCGAATATCTAGGCCTCTTTATAGCTAAGGCGTTCGCGGGCCGTTATAGGTCCTATAGGTCTATCCTAATTAAAGGATGTTTATAGCTTATATCTATAGAGTAACTTAAATAGTAATATTCCTATACTATTATAAGGGAGTGTAAGCTATGCGTAGTCTATTATAGGTAGTAGTTCTAACTAGTTATCCTAGTAGTAATTAATAAAGGGGCGAAGTTGCTAATTAAGGTATTAGTTTATAATCTTAGTTTAGCTATTAGTCTAAGGGTAGAATATAGTAAAGAGCTTAATCTTAATCTTAAGGATATAGTAAAATTTGTCCTAGAAGTCTAATATAAATTGGGGTCTATAGTTAAAGATAATTAACTTAAGAGCGCTATAGATCTGGTAAATGTTGTTAATATACATACGTGCCATATCTTTTGTAGTAGTAGTCTTAAAATAGGGGAGGGAAATAGCTTACTTGCTTAGTTAGTCAACTACTATAAAGGCTATATTATAGCCATATTTATCCTTTAGGAATAATTTAAAGTCTATTATAATATACTATTAAGGGCGTTTGGGAACTAGTAGTAGTTATAACTATCTAGGGGTTTAATTTCTAGGGGTATCTGCCTATTTATAAGGATGACAATTTCTAATAAATTATTCTATATTAGATAGAAGTCCTTGCTAGTAGTAGTAAGGCGCTAGTAGTTAATAGGTTTTTGTTACGGGACACCCCCGTGACACCTTACACACGTCCACCTGTTTCCACCAACCGAACAACCGGAGACCGACTACGAGACGGCAATCTGACAGCAATCTGCCGTATTCCGCCGCAATCTGCCGTCTCTACTATCGGAGTTGCCAACTGGCAACTTCAAGGACCTCTAACTGCCGAATTCTGCCAAGTTCTACCAGAACCGCCACCTAAGCTCTACCCTGCCCGTGCGTAGCACAGTACCCGTTAACCTAGCAACTAAGCGAACGTTATATACCCTTTTTCCCCTGTTTCCTACTTTCTTTTCCTCACGCAACGTCTTGACTTTATCACGCAGTTTATGTATATAGCTTAATAATATCTACTTCGCTATATATTATCACCGCTTGTGCTCGCTCCGTGACAGTTTTATTTTAACCAGGGTGCGCTATAAAGACTTAATAGTAGGCTTTATGGATTAGCTTTATTTATAGGTTGTTAATATCTAGAACTATAAGCCATTCTTAGTATAAGAGCAGTCCGTCTTCTATTTCTAAATTAGGGTTACCTTTTATAGCTTAGTTATAGAGGGCTTTTAGGGATTTAGCTATACGGTTCGCGATTAAGATGCGGTTAATTAGTCCCATTGGTTTATCTAGAATTTCTCTTTCTATAGGCGCTAGCTTATTCTATTTAGAGTTTAGTTCCTTAAAAATATATAGGTTAAGCTATTTAGGGCGGAGGAGGGCATATATCCAATGCTAGGCCTTTAGCTTATCCTATAGTTCCACGTCCTGTTCTCTCTAGGTAAGGGTATTAGCTTTAAAATTTTACTTACTAAGGCGGTATATAATTATAAAGAAGAATTGGGAGAGTATTTTAGCCTACCTGGCCTATCTACTAGTAAGCTGCTTTATTGTTATAAAATATTTAAGGGCTTTATAATTAGTATAGACTTTAATCTAAGAGTCTATACTTTTAAGCTCTACGCGCTACTAGGACAACGATTATATAATAGCTAGCATTTCCTTATTATGTACCTTATATTTATACTTAGCTAGGGCTATTATTTTTAAGAAGAACGTAATAAGGTACTACTTACTATCTAGGTATAGCTGTAAGAGTACCTGCTACTACTTTATTGGACATGTCCGTTTCTAGTATTAATTCTAGGTCTGGGTTATAGTAATAGAGAATTAGGGAGAAGATAAGTCGATTCTTTAACTGCTTAAAGGCTTTTATGCAGCTATTATTAAAAATAAAAGGCGTATTATTCTTTGTTAGTTGTATAAGAGGCTTAGCCACGACCCTATAATTATAGATAAACTAATAGTAGAAATTATAGAAGCTAAGAAAGGACTGGATGCCTTTTATAGTATAAAGGGGTTTCTAGTTATATATTGCCTCTACCTTTTTAGGATTAACTTTAATTCCTTTTATGCTAATAATAAACCCAAGGTACTTTGTTCGTTTTACTCCAAATTTACATTTCTTAATATTAACTTATAGGCCTATATTCCGCAGTCTCTCTAAAACCTTTTTAATATAAACTTGGTACTTAAGTTTATTATCTAAGTATATAAGAATATCGTCTACGTTAGGAAAACGGGAAGTGGCGTAGGAAATTTGGTTTCGCTAAATGTGTTTTTGGGGCCCGGGGCTAGCTTTGCGCCATATTAGCCAACCCCCTAGGGCCCGGGGCTAGCTTTCCGCCATATTAGCTAACCCCCTAGAGCCTAGGGCCAGATTTCTACTATATTAGCTAACCCCCTAGAGCTATACGCTAGCTTATGGCTATAAAATAAATATTGTCACTATTATTGCATTTTTTGCTATTAGGGTATTGAAATCCTAAAGGCCTCCTAGTAGGCTCTACGTTAGGAAAACGGGAAGTGGTATAGGAAATTTAGTTCTGCTAAAAGCGTTTTTGGGGCCTAGGGCTAGCTTTCTGCTATATTCGCCAAAACCTAGAGCCATTATAATTCTTAAATGGCCATGGCTAAAAGAGCGCAATACTATATATATGCAGCAATAAGCTAGCTTATAGCTATAAAATAGATATTATTGCCATTATTGTATTTATCGCAGATATTATATATATTGCTTTTATTAAAATCTATATTTATAACTATGCTTTTCTTTTACGGCTCTAACTCTTTATATATTTATTAGCAGCTTGTTTACCTTTTAAAAGAAAATCTTTATTATATAATATATTAAACTAATTAAAATCAACCTAAGGATTAATAAAAAAGCTTTGGGGCTCTGACCTAAGCTTTAATGGCACTATATACGCGCTATGGAGCACTAATAAAAGGTTATAAATACGACGTCCACTAATACTTTATTGGCACTTTGTAAGAGATCGCTACTATAGCTCTACCTCCACTATACTATAAAAATTGTTTATATGGCCTATATCTTTAAGACAAAGCAGGTTAACTAAAATACCCATATATTAAAGCCATCTGCCCTATAAGTTTAACCTTTCTTTGTCTATAACTGTAATAATTAGTTAAGCCTTTCTAGGAAGTATACCGCTAAGAGGGTATATCTGCCTAGAAGTAGTAGTTTACGTATACTTTTATACCCATATATAGTCTTGTCTCTATTCACCTTAGCTCTGCCAATTATATGCATATTGGATAAACTCTTTAGCTATAGAGTCTAGGCTCTTTCCATCCCACTTTTAATATTAGACCGAGTTATAGATGCATATAAAGTATAAGCCTACTTTAGAAGAATCCTCTTCTCTGTAATCCATTTAAATATTAGTAGTAGAGGTTCTATCCTGCTTATTATAATTCTCTTATAAAAATATAGCTAGTGCTTTAATAAAACCAGAAAGCCCTATTTTATTTTTAACTTAATATACCTAGTACTATATTTTAATTAGGATACTAGCCTTTTCCGCTATATATCTGTTGTCCTGGTTAATAAACTAGCCTATATTGGTTAGGTCCACTAGTTATATCAGGGTTATAGCGTAAATTACCTTAGTAATGTCTGCTGGCGATAAAGGTTTTATTACTTTAAGTATATAGAGTTCTTTTATTACCATTATTTGGAGGTACTAGGTATTAAAATAAAGCAATTACTCCTGGTAGTTAGAGCGCTTATTTATATAGTTAAAGAATGCCTTTACTAGAAGTTTATGCATAATCTTACTATGCTTAACATCTATACTGGTAAGGCTACCTATCTTACAGATGTAGTAGGGGTAGTAGGTAAGAGTGTAAAGCTTTGGAATATTAAAGTGCCGTTTCTATATTACGCGGTATAATAGGCGGAATCTAGAGAAGGCGGTTTTTGTCTAGTCCATAATATAGAGTGTATATTCTATATACCTAATAGTATTATCGTTATATAAAGCGTATTGTGTAAGCATTATAAAGTCTGAGACTGCTTAAGTATATAGCATTGCTCCTATATGTTTCTTTAGTATAAGGGGTGCCAGTACCGCTATAAGCTGTTATATTATGTCCTTTTAGAGATAGCCCGTCTATTAACCAACTGATATAAACTCTTTAAACCGTTTTATACTAATAAATTCCGGTATTTAACTAAATTGTTCGTTTAGCACGATATTAATATAGTCTTTAGTTAAACCCTACCACTTTAGTTACCCTTTTGATCGCTATAGTTTTGCATTTTTAAGTAAAAGATTCTTAGTCTAGTTAATTAGGTCGGTTACTATCCCTTTTATAAGCTGGTATAGTATATTAGGAGTTATATAGGTATAGATATTTACTAAGTAATGCTTTTAGGTAAAGTTTTACTGTGGGTAAACCTAAGTATTGTCTAACTGTTTAATATTCCTTCTAGATTGGAGCTTTATTTGTTATCTTGTGCTTATATAATTATAGAACTTCTATTTAGCCTGGAGATTTCCTTACTAGTTAGGCAGTATCTGGCATATAGTGCATTATCGAAGATTCTTTATACCTATAATTATAACTTGCTCCTTATAGTCTACTATTATTAATAAGATAATAGGGTAATATACTTTTATCTTTCTGCCTGTATAGGCAATATAAATACTAGTCTTTAAAACCGTTTCCAGCGCTTAAGATGCTATTAGTTAGTAATATATAGGTAGGTGGCTTAAAGCACTTACGGGCTAGTATAAGTTCCATTGCGGTATAGTATACTTCTGATTTAACCTGCCCCTTTATAACAGAAATAAACCTAAGTAATACTATGTCTGGGCGTTTCTGTATATGGCGAGTTTGGCTATTTAAGTTAAACACTAAAGCGTATACTGGATATATTATTATTTTACCTTATTTGGATAGTAAGGTCTTATTAGTTATAATAACTAGCGGCACTATAGTAGCGCCTAGTAGAAGCTGGTCCTATTAGTGCTACTAACGGTTACTAGTGTAAAATTCCATATATATCCGTAAATTATTATTGTTGAATAGTTGGACTGGGACGTATGTAAGATTTAGGGTAAATAGCTAGTGGCCTAGTAAGAACTGTAGTACCTACACAATATTTCTGTATTGGATGTAGTATTTGGTCTATTCCGTTAAATCCTTTCCTTTATTAACTTTTAATGTGTATTCTTCCTATTTTTGAGGCGCAATACCCTGGTTTAAATGATTATATCTCTAAAATAAGTTGTTTAAGTTCTTTATAGATATCTAATCTTATAGTAGCGGAGCAAGCCAGGGGTCTTGTAGAAATCGATTAATAGCCCCCTATAATACTTTTTCTTAGATAAAGAATAGGGTAAGTGTATACTCTGCTTTACTTTAAAATAGGTAGAATTTAGTTCTGGTGTTATTAGGTGGATTAGGGCATTGCTAATATAACCACGTCTTGTCTTTGGTTATATAGTATTATACTAGTTTACTAGCACCTCTCCTAGTAACCTCTATATAGCCTTCTATCCTAATAGATATTACAGTTAATAACAATCCTCTCTCTTATAGGGGTTTTTTAGTTAATTAATAGAGGTTTCTATAGTAGGTACTTTATAGTATATAGCCTAGTTGTTTAATAGTGGGGTAGATATCCTATTAGCAGTAATAATTGCTATGTTATTATTGCGCAATATAAAGCCCTCGTCTTTAAAAGATATTTATTGGTTATAGTTGGCAATTTCCAATATGTTATTAAATCCATTATTGGCAGTTTAATAGTTAAATTGGACTAATTTGTTTCTATTCTTACGTCTGCGCCTTTTTTAGGGGTTGCTTTACCTTTAGATTTTATCCTTATACTTATATTTTATTTCATAATATTTCACACCACTAGTAGAACATAGGATTGTATAGTATTGGCCACATCTTCTATCTATAAAGTATTTGGTAACTATTATGGATTTAGCTAGTGTTTACGGCTTATTAATACTTAACTTATTTATGCTAGGGTAGTAATATATTAAGCAGATATAATATTATTATTTCTAGCTTTATAGTTAGTAAGGAGTGGTATAGACGCGTATAGAGGGTTTTTTACAAACTACTTACGCGTGGAGTTTATAAGGTATTATATAATCCGCTAATAATAAGACACCTAAAAATGCAATATCTGCAATATTAATAACTAGAAATAGCCTATTTTAAAAAAGTTTAAGGGCCTATAATTTATTATATTCTGCTAGCTCTATGTTATAGTAATTCTTATAATATTGTAAATATCTAACTCTTCTAACTCTTATAAACCACCAACCTTAAAATTATCTCCTATTAATACCATTAAATTTTAATTTCTTATAATTCTAGTTCTAATGCACACTGCTAAACCTATGCGTTGGTTCAGTTTGTAATATCATAAATATTAGCATGCTATATTGCATATCTAGGGCATACTATATATGCAATAGTCGTAATATCGCCTCCCTATATCATTATTTCCTACTTTTTAGTAGCACCACCTAGCTCTAGGGCATACACTAGACCCGCGCGTTAGTATAGTTTATAATATCGCACACCTATAACATGCTATATGTGCAATAGTTGCAATATTGTCTCCTTATAACCTTAGTTCCTGCCTCTTAATAGCACCACCTAGCTCTAAGGCATAACACTAGACCCATATATTGGTACTATTTGCAATATTATAGATATTAGCGTGCTGTATTATATACCTAAGGTATGCTATATATACAATAGTTATAATATTACAACCTTAGTTCCTGCCTTTTAGCAGCACTACCTAAGTTCTAGTTCCCTTAATCCCTAACCTAGGGCATACTACCAGACTATTACTTTAATATATTTTGTAATATTTCAAATACGACCGTGCTATGTTGCATACTTAAGGTATCTTATATCTGTAATACTTGTAATATTACCTCTTTACGTTCTTGCCCTATACCTCTTACTACTACCCTAAGAGCTTTAGTTCCCTTAATCCTGGATTTAAGGTATATACTTAGCTCTACGCAACTACAAGATTCCGTAATATTGTAGTTATTTAAGCATCGCGCTATATACCTAAGGAATGGAATATATGCATTATCTATAATATCTAAATCCTCTACCTAAGCTTTTAATTTATATTTTCTATATAATAATTATATTTTCCTAGAATCCCAGTTATAAGACACCTCTGCCCTTAGGTAATTATATATTTTTATAATATTACCAATATCTAGAGTTAGTACACTTTTACTTTTATTTTAATGCTTATTTATAAAATTAATTTACCTTGCTATCGCGATTCTGGCTTCTAGTTATTTACTTTTATAATATTTAGCCCTCCTTAGCCTTCTCTTTTTTATATTATATTTCTTACTATATTATAAGCAACTTGCAAAATATTTTACTAGTAATAGTCTTCGCATTATATCCTTTCTTATATTTAAGTTTAGTAAGTTATATATCTTAGTCTATTAGTGCTGTACTAGTCTGCCAATTTGCTAATCGCGCTAATTAATTATTTTAGAATTTGGATTTTAACCCACTGTTAGGGTTCTGCCCTCCTATATAAATACTATTTAGGACGTTAAGACTGCTATCTAATTATCCTATAAGATAAACCCTAAGAGATTAGAACTTAAGGCGGTAATATTATAGGGAAGCTAGGACCAAGTTGGGAATATACTTAGCACTTATAATTATATTTATGCTAGAGAATACGTTAAGTATAGGATATGCAGCAATATGGAAGTATTAGCGTTTAATATAATTGCCGCCTTTAAGCAGTATTCTATTTAGTTATTTATAGAGAGGAGCCGCTTAGCACTATTGTGGAGTGGAAATTAAAATGGTAGGAGAAGTAAGACTAGAATTGGTAAGCTAAAAGAGGGCAATACTATTTATAGGCAATAGGAATAATTCCGACCTAGTGCATTCTTGCTAGTCTAGAATACTAAAGCTTATAGAGAAGTATTACTATAATAAATTAAAAGTACCTTTAGCTAACGCCCTAAGTGGGATCTTACCGCACTTTATTAAGAGTAAAGTAACTCTATAGGCTTGCTTCACAATAATATATTTTAGTGCTGCTTATATTATTGCTTAGTCTTATCTCTAATCTATTATAAGGTAGAAGCCTTATAAGTCCGCCTACTAGATACCGGTTAGCCTATACTAAAATAAGTTTATATTAATAGCTATTACACCTAGTAGTAAGATTCGGCCCATAGGTTTTAACACTAAGCGCCCTTATAATAGCTATAGTCCTACCTAATATGGGAAAAAGCTGGCTATTAAAATTAGCGACGCTATAAACCTTAGCCTATAGATGCTAAAGCTAGAAGTCTAACTTCTACATAAGTGCTTTATATTGCGGGTATTTTAGCTCTTATAGTATATTACTAATATTTAAATCTAGTTATATCTTATTAAATATATAGGTTATAGCTGGCCTATTTCTAACCTTAGATAGCATAACTTCTATACTAATAACGCCTTAAACCGGTGTTTAGAAACTAGTTGCTACTAGAATATCTGCTAGTTTTGGTAATAATACTACCCTACCTATATTCCTAAAAATAGCGACTAGTTTACAGCTGGTAATACTAAGATTATTACCGTTAGCGAAAATAATACTGTGATTTAAAAAGGATAATGCGGATGCTTCTAGAAGTTAACCATCTCCGCTACTAGCGTTAGTAGATACCCCTAAGCTATATAGGATTAAAAAGATGGTATAATTAGAAAATAATATAATAACTCTAAACGATACCTAAATATGGAATCTACTAGTAGTAGTAATAACAAAGATAATAGTGCTCCCCTCCCTAGTAAAGGTAATAGCGCTAAAAATAACTTTATGGACTATAAGAATAAAAGGGATATTAGTAATCCTAATACTACGTTTTTTAAATATATATACGTATATATATCTCTAATATATCTAATATGGACGCTCTCTAAATTTAAAACTAATATTTATTTAGTTTAAATCCTGGCTTTAACTAAGCAATAAGGAAAGAATGTGAGCATATTAATAAAAATCTATAGCCAGAGGTATATAGATGCCTCCGTTTTAATCCTAACGCTAACCTTAATATAAATAGCCTTTTATTACTACTATAGCCAGTTATAAAATCCTTTAGGGAGAAAAAATATTAACTAATTGCCGCCTATTATCAGATTGTATTTAAAAAAAGATAACGTTAATAGCGGTATATGCGCTAACCAGATGGGTTTAGGTAAGATAATAACCGTAATTCTTGCCCATCTACTAAACTAATTAATTGATGTTAATAAATAGGCTATTTAGGATTCCTAAGCAAAAAAGATAGATTATATTTTACTTATTCTAGAGGGAAAACTAAAAGCGCGTAATGCTCCTTATGGGATAGATTATAAAGGTAGTATACCTATGTTAGTAAGAATCCATATTCTAAATTTAGAGAGTTAATGGCCTAATGCTTCTTATAGCACTACCTAGATATTTATTAGCCTAAGTAAACAATATAAAAGTAGGGCTTAGCTATTAACGTATTAAAGATATATATAAATCCTTAGATATAAATAGTAGAAGGGATACTTAGTTTTAGCTAATCTATAATAACTATAATAAAATATACTGTGGGTTCCTTTCTAATATTATTAAGTACTGTAAGGGTAATGTTATTCTTAATGCGGATACCTATAACGTTAAATATTATACCCCACTTATTAGCTTATCTAGATTTTGTTATTACTATAATATTAGAGTGTTAAAAAAAATCTCTTAAGTCTACTAGGTATAAAATAATACGGACTATAAAGTCTAAAATGCCCTGTTGTATAGCACTATGTATATCTTGTCTAATTCTATTATATTAAAAAGCGCTTAATTTAAAGCTGGTAGTTAATTGGTAGGTCCGCAAAAATTAGCTAACTAGACAATGCCCTTATTTAGTAATATTCCAGTACTCTAAAAGGCGCTATTTCTGGTAATCTTGGCGCCTTTCTGGAAACTCTATTAATAAGGTAGGGTGATAAATGGGAGAGTAAGCCTGGTTGTAATCTACTACTTGGTCCTAATGTCTACGTGCTATAGGGAAGTGTTAATAGGATAGTTAGGACAAAAGTAAAGCTAATTAAAGGTGCCAGGAAGGAAATATAAGAGATTATAGACGGCTTTTATAATGTTATCCCCTAGTTTGTTATTAGATGTTTAATAAAGACGAAGTGGTTTATTAAGGAACTGCTTATCTAGATTAAAGCAACGCGAACCAACTGGGACTCCTATGCCACCTATAATCCCTCCGCTATAAAGCAGATAAATAAGGCCACTTATAACCTTAAAGCGAAGTTTAAGCCACCATATAGTAAGAAATTAGTTACTTGGATATATAGAGTGTTAAAACCGTTATATGGAACTATAGAATAATATTAGCTTAGTGTGGCATTATAGAAAGCCCTTTATATCTATACTAGTTTTCTAAGATAGTATAATTAAATTATAAAGGTTAAGGTTTTAATATATCTATTATACCTATGTACTTATTAAGATAATAATAAATAAAATTATACCCTTGGCTGTTATAAGAACCTTAATAATTTAATCCTTTATAGCGAGTTAAACTCTTTTATATAGATAAGCCCAAATGTAGATACCCTAAAGACTATTCTTACTAAACTTGGGCCTACTCGTAAATGTAATCTATAGAAGTTAATTATGTTTACCGTATTCTCTATATTCGCATTTATAATACGCCTAGTATGTTATATTTGCAATAAGCGCAATATTCTTATACCCTACTCTTTATTTAATCTCTTAGATATGAATATAGCGAGAATACCTGCCGTTTTGTAGCTAGCTAGATCTAGATTAAGAGGGATAAAGTTATTATTAATGACTTTAATACTAAGGCCTACTAAGGCCTCTTACTTCTACCGGCTAGGATCCGGATAGTAACTCTTAGCAGTAACTTTACTGCTTAAATCTCTTACTAAGTTTCGTTCTGCTAGTATAAAATTAGTAGCTTAAAGCTTATTTTTAGTATTGTAAATCTAGATTTTAGAGCCGTAGATTAATTAATTGGTGTAGAGCTGTTGTATTGTAGTAAAGCTATATCTAAGCAATCTGCATTGTGATCCTTAGTATAGTATTGCATATAGAAATATTTAATTGTAAGAATTATATTTTAATTAAATTTATAAGATTATAACTAAAAGTCCTTGCGGTATAGTGATATGGTAAGTAATATAATTACTGTAATTTGGAGCTAGCCTAATAAGATTAAAAACAGTTATCTCTAATATATATATATATATATATATGACGAGAAGCGTAACTTATAAAATTGGGCCTTAAGATTTAAACAAAAATATAATATTTATAATTTGAAGCCATTGCTAATATGTAATTTTATAAGAAAAAACCTTCTTTTTTATTGTTCTAGACGCGCTATAGATAAAAATTAAACCTGCTACGCCTAAGAGTTAAAATCGCGATGTCTAATTACTTAATCTGGCTAGGTGGCTCGGCGACAATATAATAAGACTTAGCAACAATATAATAAGGCTTATACTACTTGGCGACAATATAATAAGGCTTATAAGACTTGGCGGTAATATAATAAGACTTAGCGTTAAGTACTAGGAGAATTTGGGGTTGCTCTGTCACTATAGGAAGGCTATAATGCTTGGCGTGGTATTAAACTTTAAAGATCCTATTTATGGAGTTTTTATTAATAACCTATTAATAAAACGTTAATAGTGCTTAATTTTAGTGCTTTTATAGGCGGGTATAGGCCTTCAAATTTATAGGTTTATACAGGATAATATAATCTTTAATACTGTTTAAAAGGCCTCTAATAATATTAGCGAGTTATGTTATATACTTACTACTAGATTCTAGTTTAAGGGTATACTACTAAAACCTATGTACTAGCACTTCTTGTAATATTGCAAATATTAATATATATTGCATGCCATATATGTAATATTTAAAATCTCGCCTATTACTAAAGTTATGGTTTTTATAACCCTGTATACATCCCCAAACCTACGCGATAGTGTTTTTATTAAGTTTATTTTATTTTTAATAGCTTATTGCACTACTTGCGCGACCTTAATTGAATTTCTATATTATGCGCCGCCTACCTAAGATCCTCTAAATAACTAGGATAGTAAACGCATAGAGTAAAAGCCCTATCCCATCTTAGTTTTAGGTATTTGCCGTTATAATTACCTTAAAAGCTCCTTACTAACCCCTATTAGATTTTTATTAGACCGCCGTTCTATAGCTTACTCTTTAGCTTCTTAATTGCTTAGCTAACCTCTCTATAATAATTATTGGCTATTAAACTAGCGTAGTTGCCGACGTTGCTTACGATTTTAAAGAGCTATTTATGGATAAGGTTTTTCTGGATACTATTAAGTCTTTAGTTTACAGCGTCTAGTTTAGCTATCTTAGACTCTTTTAAGTCCTTAAACTCGGTATTAAGCTAGTCTTACTTATGCATTAGTATAACTAGTTTTAGCGGCGCTTTTTTAATCTATTTAATTTTTGCCTTTAACTTATCGCGCTTCTTTATAAGACGGATTTCTAGGGCTAATTGGGCTATCTTTATATAATCTAGCTCCGCCTTTAGTTAGTTGCGCTTAAGCGTCTAAGAATCCTCTATTAACTTTTATATGCTTTTTATAGCCTCCAATTCTTATATGGATTTGACTAACTTTTTAGATATTATAGTAGACTTATTACGCCAATAATCGACTAATCTTAAATAAGATAAGACTGTCGCATCTAGTGCCTTATGTTTTACTGAAAGCTTTTAAAATATTGCCTTTCTCTAATTTATATTATTATGCGCTTTAGTTAGTTAGGAATATAGTTTTGTAACCTTAAAGTTATAGTCCTACTTTGTTACTTAGGCGTCCCAGATTAGATTAATAGTGGATATATTTTAAGCCTTCTTAGCTTTTTAAAGTTCTTTAATATTAGTCTTTAAACTCTTAATATTTTGGCAATTAGTAGCTAATGTAGTTTGTAAAGCATTCTACTTCTTCTTTATGCAACTAATTGTCTAACTTGCAATATTAAAAAGGTCCCCCTTTTGTGGTTTTTTAGTTTCCGTAACAGCCATTTCCGTAGCGCTGTTTTTATTTAACTTGGTTCTCTTTAAACTATATATAGCGGCATTTCTAACGGCTGGTAGAACAGAATGGGTTAGCGAAGGCTTCTTAAGAGGTAGCTAAACTATCTTTGTGGCTTTAGCTGCCTTACTATTCTTCTCTTGCTTAATTAGAAACCATTTAATATCCTTCTAGTAACTATCCGCCGCCTTCTTCTTTTGCGGCTTTAGAGCTGGCTTTATAGCTCCATCTCTATTCTTTAGTAACACCTTTTTAATATAGGGACGCTTAGTGTGCTTAGCTAGGGTGGCTATATACCTAAGCTTTTTATTTATCTGTGATAACTAATTACGTAAGATATCTATGGCTCCTTACCAGTATATATACTATTGCGATGTTTACCTTAAAATAGGTCAAAGTGAAGGGAAATTTGTTCTAATATAGAGAGTAGGTAATAGATGGATGGATGTATAGTCTGTAATATTATGAATATCTATATACTAATTCGCATACTTAGGGCATGCTATATATGTAATAGTTGCAATATTGCCTGTTTGCAACCTTGGTTTTTACCTCTTAGCAGCACTACCTGGCTCTGGGGCATAGCACTAGACCTATATATTAGTACGGTTTGCAATATTATAAATATTGGCGTGCTGTATTATATACCTAAGGCATGCTATATATGCAATAGTCGCAATATTATAACCTTAGTTCCCGCCTCTTAGCAGCACTACCTAGCTCTAAGGTATAATACTAGACCTATGCGTTGGTACTGTTTGTAATATCGTAGATATTGGCATGCTGTATCGCATACCTAAGGTATACTATATGTGCAATAGTCGTAATATTGCAATCTTAGTTTCTGCCTTTTAGTAGCACTACCTAAGTTCTAGTTCCCTTAATCCCTAACCTAGGGCATACTACTAGGCCATTATATTAACATATTTTGCAATATTGCAATATTAATGTACTGCGTTGTATACTTAAGGCATCTTATATCTGTAATAATTATAGGCTTAACTTATTACCTTCTTGCATCCTAGCTGTACCTAGTACTAATGGGTTTTATTTCCCTAGAATCCCTAATTTAGAGCAAATTACCAGATCTATATAAATATATATAATATTTTAATCATTTTTATTTGATCTATTATACCTAGCCTAATATTGCTAATATTACGCGTAATAACCATTAATTTTATTTTAGTTTAATTCTTAAATTAATTTACCTTACTAATGTAATCTTAGTTGTTAGTTATTTACCTATATAGTTAGCAGGCCTTTTCTACTATATATCTTTTATTACAAGTCCACTATTTTAACTTTTTTTTATCCTAGTATAAACATCTTCTTATACCGGATATTATTAAGAGGAGACTTTTTACAATGGCTTTTTAGGAAAGTAAGCTTAGTAAGTTAAACTATGTAGGCCATTAAAGCCAAGCTAGTCTATTCTTTTGCTATTTATATTAACCCGCTATTATAGGTCCCAAAGTATAGCCCATTACCAATAATAAACTCTTATATTTATATCCTGTCTAGTACGCCTTAGCTGCTGTCTAGCTATTAGATGCAATAGTTTGTTAGGGTTTAGCAATTAATATGTCTAGGCTGCGTGTGGCTAAGGCCTAGCTTTAAAAAATACTTAAAAAATGTGGATATTTTAAGGCTGAATAATACCGCTAGACTGAGATCTGTAGCAATGTAAAAGTAATTGCATTTACTAAGATTAACGCCTTTAAGTAGTGTCCTAATTAAATGTTTGTGGGGAGAAGCTACTTAGTACTTATTATAAGGATAAAGTTAAATTAATTAAGAGTAAAATTGGAACTACTAAGTTAAAAGAGGCTAACTCTATTAACAGACCCAGAAGATGACTTAGACTTAATTCCTTTACGCCTAAATAAAAACTGGAAAGATTATAAGAAGCATTATTAAGTAAAGCTAGAAATACCTAAAGCTAACCCTTATGCTGGGATTTTACTATACTATATTAAGAGTAATATAACCCTATTGGCGTGCACTGTATATATATCTCGCAGTTTTAATGCTGCCGTTACTTGGTTTTATCTCTAAGCTATTATAAAAGATAAGTTTTATAGGTCTACTAATTGGATACTAGATAGTTTATCTTGGGATAAGCTTATATTAAAAGCCACTATATTTAGTGGCGCGTTTTATCCCATTAACTTTAATACTAAATGTTTATAGAATAGCTTCGGCCCTATTAGGAATGAAGAAGAGTTGGCTACTATAATTAGCGATGCTATAAACTCTGGTTTATAGATGCTAAAGCTAGAAGTCCAACCTCTATATAAGTGCTTTACATTACAAGTATTGTAGCTCTTTTAGTATATTGCTAATATTTAAATCTAGCTACATCCTAATTAAATAGATAGACTATACTAGACCTATATCTAAACCTAAATAGCGTAGCTTCTATACTAATAATACCTTAGACTAATATCCGGAAACTAGTTGTTACTAGAATATCTGCTAATTCTAGTAATAACGTCACTATAACTAACCTACCTTTAATCTATACTAGTGTTTCTAATAATAGCAACTAGCCTACGCCTAGTGTTGCTAAGGCCACTACTATTAGCGGAAAGGATACTATAATAGGCGGAACCTCTAAGTAGGGCGATAAGGATGCTTCTAATAGTTAACTACCTCTACTACTAGCGTTGGCGGATACTATAGAACTCTATAAAATTAAGAAGATTATATGGGTTAAAAAAAAACGGAATAAATATAATAAATGTTATAGAAGTATTATCTAATAATAGTAGTGATAATAAATATAATAATAATCCCCTCCCTAATGTAGGTAATGAGGCTAAAAATGACTTTAAGGATTATACAGACGATAAGAAAGGGAATAATCCTAATACTACGTTCTTTAGATATATATATGTGTATATATCTCTAATATATCTAATATAGATGCTCTTTTAATTTAAAACCTTTTTTTTTTGCTTAAATTCTAGTTTTAACTAGGCGATAAAAAAGAAGTGCGAATGTATTAACGAAACTCTATGGTTAGAGGCATGTAGATGCCTCCGTCTTAATCCCAACGCTAACCTTAATATAGATAGCCTTCTATTACCGCTATAGCTGGTTATAAAATCCTTTAGAGTAAAAAAATGTTAACTAATTGCCGTCTATTACTAGACTGTAAATAAAAAATATAACGTTAATAGTGGTGTGTGCGTGGACTAGATGGGCTTAGGTAAGATAGTTACTGTAATTCTTGCCCATTTATTAAACAGATTGATTGTTATTAATTAATAGGCTATTTAGGATCCCTAAGCAAAAAAAGATAGATTATATCTTACTTGTTCTGCTAGGGAAGCTAAGGATACGCAATGCCCCTTATAGGGTAGCCTACTAATTTAGTATATATATATTAACAAGAATCCGTACTTTGTATTTAAAAGACTTAATAGCCTAATGCTTATAATAGCACCACCTAAAGCTCTATTAGCATAGAAAAAGAATATTAAGTTAGTATTTGGCGAAAATTACTTAACTATAATGCGTAAGAATATGGGCAAGAATAAGGGCACTACAGATATTTAGTTTCGAATTATATATAGCAACTACGTGAAAACGGCCTGGGAGTGCTAGAAAGGTAACTTTAAATTCCTTTTTAGCTATATAGAGCCTAATCCGGATAACCCGGACGATATATTATATAATCCTCCCACTAACTTATCCCGCTTTATTATTGCCACAACTATTAGATGTTAGAAATAACGATTCCTATACTTACTAGGCGAGATTCTGCCTAGGGTACGCTATTAATTACATGTAGTAGTATGGCTCCATGTATTTCTCAATAAGTTTTATGATACTAAGAATAGCTAAACTTAGTTATAGACTATAACCAGATAGCTTGCGTTTTAGGCTTTACTGAATAATATCTATCTCTAGGGATATTTAGGCACCCTAGTAGGCACTAGCCTTAGTGATCTTGCTATATTTCTGCAAACCTTAGTAATAGGGCGGGATAAAGAATGGGTAGAAAAGCCTAATTATAAACTGCTACTTGGTTCTAATATCCGTGCGCTATAGGCAAAAATAAATAAAATGGTTTAAATAAAATCTAAGCTATTAAAGGAGGCTAAGAAAGAAATAGCGGCCATTATTAACGGTTTTTATAATATTGTTTCGCAATTTGTAATTGGGCGCTCTATAAATACACAATAGTTTAATAATAAACTATTAATTAAGATTAACGCATAAAGAGTGAACTAGAATATTTGTGTTAAGTATATAGGTAAGGTCTTAAAGCAATTAATAAGGCCACAAATAAACTAAAGAAAGAGATTAATGTAGTATATAAGAAGAAACTGGCCAAGTAGAAGTAGAAAGGTTTAAACGCTAATTAAAAACCTATAAAACCATACTGGTCCAGCTCGGCATTTGCCTATAAGCTTTAAATCTTTGCGAACTTCCTAGAACTATAACTCTAGAAAAACAAAGGCAAAGATTTTAATGTGCCTTTTACTAGCTTATTTTTAGAAGGAGATAAAAATAAAGGCTATACGCTTGACTATTACAAGAACCCTAAGCAGTCTATATTTAAGCGAGAACTGCCTTCTATTGTGGCTTTAAGTCTAAAAATAGATGCTTTAAAAATAGTTCTTGCTTACCTAGGGACTAACTACAAAGGTTATCCTAAGAAGTTGGTCGTCTTTATAGTATTCCTAATAGCCGCCTTTATTATTTATCTGGTATATCTTGTCTATTCTTAAAGCAATGTTTTTATATTCTAATGCTGGATTAGTATCTTCTTAATAGGTACAGACCAGGTAGCTGCAAGTTAGTTAGCGGTAAGCTTAAGATGGAAAAGAGAGAGAGTATTGTTAAAGAATTTGAAAATAACCCTACTCTAATATTCTTTGTATTAACTACCGGTCTTATATCTAAAGTATATACTCTAATTAAAACAAGTAAGGTGTTTATATTTAAGCTACAGTCGCTACCTATAGTTGAAGCTTAGGCATTTAGACGTGCCTATAGGATTAAATAGCTAGAAGATAAAGTTATAGATATTAGGGCCATATCTAATAAGGTTAATATAGAGGTGTATATTTAGCAGCGGGCTAAAAAATATAAGATTTTTATACTAGGTGTTACGGACAGCTTAAGTACGATGTTACGACTACTTGGAGAAGAGTCGGCGGAAGCCAGTTGGTTAATACAGGCACTAGAAGACGTATTGTTGATTAGTAGAGACTTCCTAAGTTAGGTTCCTTACCGCGTGGAGTTCACCAATACACCTAATCACAATACGGCTGGCAGAGGCGTTGAAAATCTTCAAATTAACTGTTAGGTGAGGTTGTTCGGCAGTCTCTTTTTGATATTCAGCTGCTAAGACGGAATGCACTGAATTCGGGTTAGTTGGCGGCTTAATTAAAAGCGCTAACCACCGGAATTGACGAGGTGGTGTACTTGTAAGTAAGGTGTGCATACTTATAAAAAGGGTAAGGTCTCCAATATTTTAAGCTTAATTGTAAGAGTTAAACTCAAAGTTCTCTAGTGTGTGGGGGGACACCGGAGCTCGTACAGGCTGTAACCGTGCCCGACGCTCTGACGTGACGCCCCGGCCAGCACGCCTATGTGCATCCGGCTCCCACAAATCTCAGTCCTGGGGAACCACCCATTCACAATTGCGAGCGTGCTAGCCCGCAAAGACAAGGTGGCCGGGAAGCAGAACGAGCTGTGCTCCTCGTACGCGCACAAGCGGGGTTCACGCACACGCTCGCAAACATGGTCGAGCGATCAAGCACCACGCTTTCCGCGACAGGGCCCGGAACCCCAACGGCACCCGCGTCTCCTGTCGGCTGCCACGCCTGAGCCCGACGTCGAGAAAGCCGTGAGTGATAACTGCGTCACCCCGCGCCCGCGTCGCCGCCCTCCGCACCCTGGTCAACGGCCCCCATGGCGGCCACATGCGCCCGCTGCACCGCCTCTACGATAGTGGCATTTAGGCAATGCTGCCGTGGGTACTAGCGCTAGCGCGCCGGGTGTGGGAACCGGGCTCAGCCAAGGTGGCGACGCCGCGTCTGCATCTGGTATGGGGGGTGAGAGAAGTGGAGTGGGTGGAGTGGGTAAGAGGGGGGGGGTTGGAAGAAGCAGTGGGAAGTATGCGGGAAACGATCGGCGTGAGGATTCAGGTTGAGGTTTTTGTTGCTGCGAAGCGACAGCCGGGACGCTTCCCTTGCCCTTATCTTCGGCCCTACATTCCGCTTCCTACGCTGGTGATGCCGAGGCTGCCAAGTCCGGAATTGAAGGGGGACGAACGCGTGTTTGAGATAGGAGAGATAGCGGGTGGGGTGAGGAGACTAGAATCGGGAAAGCGGAGGTGGAGATCGGAGTCGAGATGAACGAGAAGATTGAGAAGGGCTTTGGGAGCGGAGTTGTAAATGTGCGGTATGAGCGACCGGTTCTGAGTGAGGTAGTCGAAAGGTCTATAGATGGTGAGGGCAATTGGTGAGAGGGCAGATGTCTTTCCTAATACATTTGAACATGTTGGTGGGTTGCTAATGTGGTTTCAATACAGACTGCGGTCCCAAGCATATGAAAGTGGATCTCTCGGATACGGTCGCACGGATGCAGCGACGAGTGCTGAAGGGAGAGATGTATGAGGTAGTGAGAATGTCGTGTATGATCTGCATTGTCTTACTGCATTAAAGATGCGAATGTGCCGTCGGGTTTTTGCATAGCTTTGGGCATCATGTTGCTTGCTGTTGGCTTGTGGTGTTTCGCGTACAGGTATTCGGTCGGAGGGGTTTCGCTACTCTCGTGTTTCTTCTGTACGCATATTGTTTTGTATAGTTCTGCATTAGTCGCGTAACCGTCCTGCGAAGACTGTTATCTGTTTCGAGATTAAATGCTATGAGCGTCAGCTGAATGTGTACTAAAATTGCAGGGTCAAACGCATCCGAAAGAAACTGTTTGCAGGTCTTGTCAAGTAAAGATTGTCTTCAATCCTGTAATTAGTGGCTTGCCCGGCTTTTGCCGCAAAGGCGACGATCACACAACGGAACGCTGTGCATGACCAGCACCTGGTGCAAACGACCGTATGAGAAGGAAGATCTGTTGGGTGGAGTCGTCGATCCAAGCTTTGGAGGTGGGTATGCGAAGCTTAGCAGACTGTTGATCCTTCGCGTACCATTTTGCGTCTGCCAGCTTTTATCTAAGGCCAGTGACGTTGCTGGACATGGTTTCCTTACCTAGCAGTTATTCTTCCTTCTGTTCCGACAGTTGAAGAAGACTTCTTCTTAACGTTTGGCTTCATGGTGATCTTAAAGCGGAAGAAAGGTGTCGGGTTATCTGGAACAAAAACATGGGCCCTTTGGGTGCCTTCCCGTACAAAGGACGGGATATCTAGGTCACCATCTCTCATCAATATCTTCTGAGACGTTCTCAGAAGTCTGAAAGGAAGATTAAGAAGGCTGACGTCTAGAGCGAGTTCCCCACCCGCGGATATTCTGGATCTGTTGCCTTTTGCAAAGATGAAGACTGTAGAGGCAGTTTATCTCATATCCAAGATTCTAGGTAGAGATATTGCAGCTTTACCCAGACTCCTGTTGTCTAATTTTGGAATATTGGACACGGTAGAGCTGGCCCAACGCTCATGACCGTGGGTGGTGATAAGCAATGCTTGTTTGACTCTGCGCAATGTACTGTTCCAGAAGGGCCGTTGGGGCACACTATTGGGACAGGAAGTTCACTAGCAAATCCTTGGGATATGATGAGCTAGATTCGACGGGCGTGTCACTCGGAGACTTTGAGCTGGTCTACGCAAAGCTAAGAATGACAGCTGAGACTCTCAGTCATGGCAAAAATCACGGCTAAAGTTTATTGAAATCAACCGCCTGTCGAACGCTGGCAGAGCGAGGTATTTCGCGTGCTCTGACTCGGCGGCTTCTGCGCTGCGGTTCGAAATTGATGCATGTGCAAGCGCAACTAATTCTGTGCCTCGTTCGAGATGGCGAGACCTGGGATACCGCCCGGCTGGTTCGTCAGGGGTCAGACATGAGGTTGGAATTGAAGCCTCTCGGTGGTGCAGAGTTGGCCAAGGTCGCTGCCTCGCTGCTTTTACGCCCCCCTGTTAGCGCTGCGGCTCAGGGGCATCACTCGGATCCGTCCTCAACGCGACGAATGATACCAGGAAAAGTTTTCTGCATACGCCATCTTTCTCAGCTCCCAGCAAATCGAATTATGCTCAACGGGGTTTTCCAGGCAGGTAATGGTCTTTTACTTGCCAAAGTATCACAAGCGCGCCTAGACGAGGCGTTGTGGCTACCTGGTCGATACCGGAGAAAGATGCTGACTTTGGAATTGGTCCTATTGGCAGTACTGACTATTGGCTTGTCCGACAGCGCGCTTGGCTTTTGATCCAATTGCCTGCCGCATGTACTGGATCGAGGTTGAGCCCTTCCTAACCCGATCCCTGCTCTCCCTCCTCTCCACTGGCCTAGAACTAACCTGTCACCCACGATCCTACCGCCGTTCCTTGTTGGTGTATACATCATGGCTGGAGCTGAACTGGAGCACAACTAGCCATTCCACCAGTCTTTCCCGCCAGCCTTAGGTCGTGGCTAATCTTCCGGCGTCTCCCTATTACGTCTTGCAGTCTACGGCCATCTATCATTCTTGGCCGCCCCCCCATTCCCACATTATCATCCCACCTCCACTCGTTTCTGCATTGACCTGCCGATAGCATTCGTTCACTTCTTCAAAACACTTTCTTTTTTGCTTTGAGTACTGGTCGGCAGCCATGTATCACGCTCGACAGGCTACGGCCTCCTCAACGGCCACCGAGACACCCGCAAGACCCATCACACCTGAAGACGACGTAATCCAGCCTGCTCAGCGACTAAATGCAAATCCTTTCGCAACACCGTACGGTTCGTCGCCAGCATCAAGAAATGCATCATCAACGGCATTGCATCTGATAGACCAGCCGCGATACTTTCATTCAAGACGAGTAAAGAAGGGCTCCGTTGAGAGGCCATGGATGGATAGGAAGGATCCCAAGGAGAAATGGGTCACAATCATTCCTCTTGTTGGCATATTTGTGGGATTGGCATTGTCCGGGGTTCTTATCTGGGATGGATTACGGAGTGTTGTGAATCACAACTACTGCGAGATCTTGAACGAAGACTTCTCGAATGGCTTGAATTCCAAGATCTGGACAAAAGAAGTTGAACTTGGCGGCTTTGGGTGAGTGCGAGAATCGGTTTGATTCGAAATATTCTAATGTTTATCTAACAGCAACGGCCAATTTGAGATGACAACCAACACGGATGAGAACGCTTACGTCCAAGACGGCATGTTATATATCAAGCCAACCCTCCAAGATGCTGCCTTAATTGAGAAAAATAATGTTATCAATCTTCAAAACAACAGTTGCACTTCTACCGTCGCAGCGAATTGTATCGCCGGAACCAACATCACAAATGGAACCATTGTAAACCCTGTCAAGTCCGCTCGTCTCAACACCAAGCTCGGCGCAACTATTCAATTTGGGCGCGTGGAAGTGACTGCTCAGTTACCTGCTGGAGACTGGCTCTGGCCTGCTATATGGATGTTGCCTCGGGACAGCAAGTATGGCGACTGGCCCAGGTCAGGTGAAATTGATATTATGGAATCTCGTGGCAACAACTGGACCTACGCGCAAGGTGGAAACAACATCGTTAGTAGTACGCTTCACTGGGGACCGAACGCGCACAACGATGCGTGGTGGCGCAACAATGTCAAGCGCAAGGCTCTCCATACTACCTATGCCTCCGGCTTCCACACCTTCGGATTGGAGGTAAGCTACCACAATATCTGGGACAAGCAATAGCCGTCATTAACTCTGAAATAGTGGAGCGAGAAGTACATCTTCACCTACATTGACACTCGCCTTCTACAAGTCATGTACACGCACTTTAACGAGCCCTTCTGGAAGTATGGCCAGTTTCCTCTCTCTGACAGTAATGGTACTAGTCTCCAGGATCCCTGGAGCTACACTGGCCGGGACTCTACGCCCTTTGACCAGGACTTCTACCTTATTCTGAACGTCGCCGTTGGTGGTACTAATGGCTGGTTTAAGGATGGTGCATCCGGCAAGCCTTGGCTTGATGGAAGTGCCACTGCTCCCAAAGATTTCTGGGATGCCCGTGACCAGTGGTACCCTACATGGCAGAAGAATGGTGAAATGCGCGTCAAGAGTGTCAAGATGTGGCAGCAGCAAGGGTACAATGGTTGCTAGACGGGGAATTTGATGCACGACTTTCATTTACTTTTTCACTATAGACTGGGACACTGTTTTTCGGTGGGATCTGGGGGGATTTCATAATGTAATTTTGGCCTACGGTGTTTGTATCTGGAATGAGGGAATGTATGGATCTCTGAACGATGCGGCGCACGGTTGTACAAAGGGAATACCATAGTGTAGGAAATATAGTTGATCATATTGTTACTCAATGGAGCAGCTACCCCGTATAAACCGGTGCATTGGTTAAGATGTTGTTACCCCCAGTCAAGCAAAATATCCGGCTTCCCAAAACGTATGCCATGCCGTTACTGGAGCATCCCTACGCTTTGATCCGCTTCAGCCTTAACCATTGCCTCCCTTAATCGTCCCGTCGCCAACAAAGCCAGGGCGCTCTAGAATCTTAGCCCACGTCGACATCGATCAGGTCCCGAGGGTATGGAAAAGTCTATCTCCCGCGCGTCCAGCTTCAGGAGGCCGGATCATCCCAAATTCAGCATGTCTTTCCAATCACATTCCCATCATCTAGGAACTGGAGTGTTTAAGCGAGCTCCAGGCTGAACTCCTCCGGGACGGCTCTTTTCGCGTTACCTGAAAAACGCCCACAAGTCGGCGGCCGCAGCTGAAGGCCAATTGCTGAGATAGCCACAACGCCTCGCGTACCTGAGTTGCGCGTTCATGGCGCACCAAGGAGTTTCGGCGTGAGCGAAGGCCAGGTCTGGGTTTCTGTCCCTGCATCTGATTCATCCGGGGCGCCTAGGAGTTTACGATAGCCTGGCTCTTTTGACAGGTCCAGTGGTGAGCTTGGCAAGAGGACGATAGATTTCAGCAGCTATCACGAGGGCACTACCGCAGTTCAAGAGACATACGACGGGCGTAAAGGAAGGTGGGGGCTCGGGGGGTAGCAGTGCTCCTTCTCTCTCACAGGCTCATATTAATAGATCAACGGTGAGCCGGTTGCCTACATGTTCGAGAACGAAAACAACCTATCTGGTCAACTCCCAGGTCGACTCTTGACAGCTTCATAGCGAGACGGCGGACTGCAGCTGGCAGACGACCCACGAAATGCCTGCCTAGCCCTAGGAGAACCGCTGTCATGATGCTTGCGATGACCCAGGTGAACCTTTACTGGGTCCCCGAAGCGAGATGCTGCTGCTTTTACAGCGCGAAGACAGGCACCGCCACGTGCATGGAAGACATCCTTGGCGGCAATCCGTGCTGGGTTTGAGACCCCTGTCCTGGTCTTTCAACCTACAGTCGTACAGGTTCCGGTGTCCCCCAGTGTGCGCGCGACACACTACATCCAATTTCACTAGAAATTTAGTTCAAGTGTGCACCATATAGCGTAGACACTGTACTCTTACAAAAGGGCTATATAATTAATTATAAGCAATGTGTGTGCACTTTATAAGAAAAATAAAGTATTTTTTTAAGCTTAATTGTAAGGGCTAAACTTAAAGTTCTCTAGTGCGCAAGAATGCGAAATTAGGTGTGTGGTGATGCGCGCACACGGACTGGGGGAGCTCGTACAGGCTGTATCGATTTTGGGAAGCGTGGGAGACGGAGATCACGACCACCACTCGCTGCGATACGGTGGTGATAACGCTATTGATAGCCCTGCTAACTGTTCGTCCCGTTCGCAGAGTCTCTGGGAGGTTTCTGAGGGCACACACCTCACACAGCGGTTCTATTCACTGGTGGGATTTTGTGTGGCCTGAATCATCGGGCGTGTTGTTTGCCGTCAGCGCTCAAACAAGGCAGGAGCGTCATTGCGACAGCGACTCATCGGCCTGCCCCCTTTCGCAGGCGGCTCCTTAAATTAGACGGAAAGCTTTTTCGGCCGCGCCGCCTTGCTCTAACCGGACTCAGGTACGCCTTCTTGCTTGAAATTTTCCACGGCGACACTTCAACACCCGCCATCCATTGGCACCTGGCACGACGCCAGAAGGCTGAGCTGGATGACTTCTCCTTATTGTTGTGCGATAAGCATAGCACCACAGTATTGCTGTATGCGCAAATAGGAAGCCATGTTGCTACATGCGCGCGTTCCTCCAGCTGTCATATCTGAGCCTCGGGACCCAATCGAGGTCCACTTATGATGATGGGCAGGAACACTAGCTTTTTTGTGCCAGCTAGAAAACGCCAGTACAGGTTCGCTGCCTCCTCCCTCGCCTGTTGTTGGTCGAGATGGTGTTGGGGGTGGCCGCCAAGCCTAAACCGTCGGTCGCCTTCAGCACGGCCGACCACGCTGATGGCCCGTTCGACTTTGTACTACGCTATACCTCTGCCGACTCCCATTCAAGCACGGCAGTCGACAGCCCCTGTCGTTGATATGGCGGGGTGCGGTCACCGCTCATAACCATGTGTCGAGCTCTCCAGGGCTCCCCTTGATAGCATTGTGGAACCGGAGCTCCTTTCTGTACAATAAACGAAAACCTAGAAGGGTTCCAGATGTCCTCGCCTGTGCCATGCGCGCGTCACAGTCAGCCACAGTTCCAGGCCACTGCGGGTTAAATTTCGGTGGATATAATGTGGCTTTATTGAAGACCCTCTAGCACGGCCTTCACAATTCCTCCTAATCCGGCTACTTTTATACAAAGTCGGCCTACCTTGATCCCCATCCAGCCACATGCAGGGGTTCTATCATAAGAATAGACGCACGCTAGCCATGACGACTGTCTTACCTGATAGGGCCGGTGTCACACTGCTGTGGTTTGCCTTTTCATGTTGGCTGTCTTCCTCTATCGCTCTCTCATGCACTCTGTATCCACCACACCCCCATTGGCGTCTAACCGTCCCGGTTAACCACGTTCGTTTCTTCCCACTCAGCCAGAAGCTTCTTGTTGGGGCTTTTCTCCGAGCCGCCGTCTCTCTTTCTATAATTCCTTGCTACTGTCCTTGTGTCATCAAGGTCTTGCTGGGCTCTATCCTAGGACCCCCCGCTGCCGATCCCCATTGTAAGACGTGATTCTTAACGTGCATGAAGCTTTCTTGACTAACCTTTAGCTACAGCTTTTCTTTCATGACGGTCGCTTTTCTATATTCCTTCGTGGTTCCATGGTCTCTCGTTTAGACCGTTACAATCGCTCCCTGTGCTTTCTGACAATCGTTTATGCCCGCCTAATCCGAAGAGTCTTCGGAAAAGAAAACACGACGCTTCAGCATACTGTCATTCCAATTCTGAATAGGATAATACCTTAGTTCGAAGCCCGTCATGGGTTCACTTAATAATGAGAAGCCGTCCACCGACGGTACCAGGACGCCCATCACTCAACCCCAGCACCCTTCAATGCTCATCTCGGAAAAATTCCCGCCTCCATCTCCAAGATTCCTAGATGGCGCGTTAACGCCTGCCAGCATGGGCTCGCGGAGGCCTTCATTCTCTGGGTCAATGCGGTCCATGCAGAGCGGCTTCATGGAGGAGATTAAACACGAAGTCATGGTTAACTATCTGTTCCAGCAGCAGTGCGGCCGACTATGGGTCGGAGATGGGAGTGGTGAGCTCGAGGGTGTCCTGCTCAGGAAAAGCAGAGGAAATTACATGGCCTGCCCGCCACAACTGGCAAACTCAGCATTCGCATACTACTGCGCGCAGCTCAATGTTCAGGTATATCTTCAGATGCGGTAATCAGAGGCACGAAAAGCTGACTATAATACAGGTCGCCATGACCGTAAACTCCCGAATCATTAAGACTTTTCTTCAGTGGTCACCGGAAGCAACAGATGTGCCGCTCATGAACGGTTTGAGGGTTCAGATTTTACCCACTATTGACGACTTACCAAAAGCCCGAAAGAACCAATTCGCAGCTTTCGTTGCATCGGAAGCTCTGCTGATCGTGTGGGACGACGAGGCCATGAACATTATGGCCCGTGCGAAGGCAATTGAGGACGAACTGATGGAGTTGGTATGGAAGACCGGCGAACCGGAAGAAGAGCAAGAAGAACGCAAAGGCCCAGCTGTCGTGGAGTGTGAAATCGACGAGGAGAGCGGAGAAATCAAGCCAGAGAAGAGGCCGACACACATTCAGAATTCTGTGCTGGTTGGCTTTACGATGCTTATTATCACTATCATGTTGGGAGCTGGTTTCAGGTCCATTGCTATTGAGATTGCAGTTGACCGTGGATATGCTCGTCTCGCTTTCCTCGCGTTAACGCCTGTTCAGATTTTCTTCACTCTGGTATGATGCCCCGCGTGCTCCTCCTTGAGCTGTTTGCTAATACTTTCTGTAGTTCTTCGCACAAGTTATTGTCGGTTGTCTTGCTCAGTGTATTGGACCTGTCCGCCAAATGACTACCAACTCGAGGTATTACTCTGCACTACTGCCTCGTCGGATCACAGGTCGTACTCTTCCTCACATCACCATCCAATGCCCTGTCTACAAGGAGGGTCTTGGTTCTGTCATTGCACCCACAGTAAAGTCGATTAAGCAAGCCATGTCAACGTACGAACTTCAGGGAGGCTCCGCAAACATGTTCATCAACGATGATGGTCTTCAAATCATCAGCGAGGAAGAACGCCAAGCTCGGATTGAATTCTATGCCGATCACAGCATTGGATGGACCGCGAGGCCCAAGCACGGAGAGAACGGCTTCGTTCGTAAGGGTAAATTCAAGAAGGCTTCAAACATGAACTACGGCCTTATGTTGTCCAACAATGTCGAAGAGAAGCTTAATATGGTTCAAAGAGGAGAAAACTGGACCCAGGCTAATGAGGCTGTTGAGTACGAGAGATGCCTCAAAGAGGTTCTTCAGGAGAATGGCCGTGCTTGGGCTGATGGTAACATCCGTGTTGGTGATTATATTGTTTTGAGTAAGTTCCCCATTTAACGATGATCAAAAATGGTCGTTCTGACAGGTTTATTAGTTGACTCCGACACTCGTGTTCCTTCTGACTGCCTTCTTGATGCTGCTAGCGAAATGGAGCAGTCTCCCGAAGTCGGTATCATGCAATTCTCATCTGGTGTTATGCAGGTCGTCCACACGTACTTTGAAAACGGGTATGCATTATTCAAATTCCCATTCTCTACATATACTAGCCCTAACCTGCTAGTATCACATTCTTTACCAATCTAATCTACACGGCTATTCGTTACACTGTCTCCAACGGCGACGTCGCTCCGTTCGTCGGCCACAACGCCATTCTTCGCTGGTCCGCCATCCAACAGGTTTCGTTCTTCGACGAAGACGGCTATGAGAAATTCTGGTCCGAATCGCACGTTTCCGAAGACTTCGACATGTCTCTGCGCCTACAGGTCAACGGCTACATTATCCGCCTCGCCGCCTGGGCCGGAGAGGGCTTCAAAGAAGGTGTCTCTCTCACCGTGTACGACGAACTCGCACGTTGGGAGAAATACGCCTACGGCTGCAACGAACTGCTCTTCCACCCAATGCGTCTCTGGCTAACCCGTGGCCCGTTTACCGAGCTGTTCCGCCGTTTCCTCTTCTCCAACATCCGCTTCACGTCCAAAATCACCATCATCTCCTACATCGGAACCTACTACGCCATCGGCGCCGCCTGGATCATGACAACCGCCAACTACCTCGCCATCGGCTGGTTCAATGGCTATCTCGACAAGTACTACATCGACTCATGGAAGGTGTGGTTCTCGATCGTCATCGTCTTCAACGGGCTCGGCAACATCGCGCTGGCGATAATGCGATACCGCATCGGCGACCGCTCCTTCCTGGGCGCGCTGCTCGAGAACTTCAAGTGGATCCTCATGCTCGGCATCTTCCTGGGCGGCCTATCCCTGCACGTATCGCAGGCGCTGCTCGCGCACATGTTCGAGATCGACATGACGTGGGGCGCGACGTCCAAGGAAGCCGAGTTCTCCAACTTCTTCATCGAGGTGCCCAAGGTGCTCAAGCGCTTCAAGTTCTCCATTGCGTTTTCGCTTCTCGGCATAGTCGCCATGATCGTCCTGGCTGTTGCGCCGTTCGTCCCGCATGACTGGAAAATCCAGGACTTCGTCGCTATCCTGCCCATGGCGACCGTGACCGCGAGCCATTTGCTCTTGCCCATCGCGCTCAATCCGGCGCTGATGACGTTTTCGTGGTAGAGAGGGGACGGCAGGTTGTCGGTCCAGCGGTACTTGGTGCCTCCATCTCCATCGCGTTATCGATGTCGTGCGGGGCTTTTGGGTGTTTGGCGGGCGGGCGGGCGTTTCGAGCACTTTGCGAATCGGGTCGGCGTCGAGGCATTCTGGGATTGGGCGACGTATATAAGACACGGATAGAATTGTTCGATCTTCTCCTTCCCTTCCTCCCATGAGAGCGCAAAATGGCATTTCCTCTTTTCCGTCTTTCTTTCTCTTCGATGTCTCTTGTTAAGTCTGGGAAATTAATCAGCATGACGGTGATACGGTTGGTAATTTCTATTTGTCTAAGGGGAGGGGGTAGGTGGGCGTAATGCGGTTAGAGATATCCTAAAAGGTTCGTGTATATATTCAGATGGGTAGATGAAATTGAGGCTATGTAATGCCGTACATGTGTTTTATGCTATAGTGATTACATATGAGACGTAGTAATAGATCTAGAGCTTCTCCGGTAGATTCGGCGTCATAGGAGTGGTGAGTTGGCTTCACAGTTAGCAGAATTAGCTTGACACTAAAGAAGAGTGAGGGAAAATAAATCTTTAGAATCTAGGAAAGTCGTGAGAGAATACCTCGATAGTGCTCTAGATATAATTAGGTCCTTACGGTTTAATCATCTGCGTTAGAAATCCCTTCCCTAATTATCGGTATCATTGAGTAGATTAGAAAATACCCGTGGCAGTACAGGGCAATGAAATCTTAATAGATATTTTAGGAAATAACGTTCCAGAGAATCGTAGAATAAGATTAGGTTTGCCATAACCACGTAGGTTCAAAATAAAGAAGAGTCTAAGTATACTAAGCGTGGGTTGGATGCATTTATGAGATGGGGCAAGGGAGGAAATGGCGGCGGAGAACCGTTACACAGGCAGTAAACCAAGAATTTATGTGGTCAGTGAACTACTAGTGTCCTCGGGAACAGCAGTGCCAGCTAGGATAAGGAAACATCATTGAAGGAGTGACAGCCTAATAAACTAAGAGAAAACATCGCACAAGTTACAATCCCTTACACCTGTCTATCCATGAAATCACTCTTCTGGGCTAACTTTCAGCCTGTTAACCTCGAACCCCTCCCATAGCTAATCGGAACGCCTCCTGTCCTTTCTCCAGCATCTCTTTGCGTCCTTGCAAGAAGTTTCGTTGCCGCGTAACCTCAGGTGCCTCAGCCGCTACGTACTCGACCTCCTCATCGGTAAGTCCAATAATCACCAATGGCGAGAGGATGGCCGAGGGCAAAGTGTCGACAAGGTGCCGTTCAATAACTTGCTTGGTCACGGCTGCAATGAAGTATTTGAGTTCGTCCTAGAGGATTGTAACCAGTTAGTATTAACCGTAAACCTTCCAGGGATAAAAGTGCAAATTTTTGACCATGATTGAAGTATCAAGCGGCCAAGACGAGGCACTCCTTTAGTAAACTCACTTTGTAATAGGCTGTTTGGCTATCAAGCGCCTCCTCCGCTGAAAATTTGTCCATATCCTGCACAATTTGGGTCCCCATTCGTCCTTTGGGCATTTGCGGTTCAATGGGCGTTTTTTCATGTTCATTGGTGGAACGTTTACCCGCCATGGTGAGAGTGTCAGTAACCGCCGCCAGAACACTAGCGTACTTTTTCCGACGTTGCTTTTGGACGGTGGTCGTATAATAATGGTTATAAGTCATTGGAGGGCGGGCCTTGTCCGCGATGATCTTAGCTAGCTCTCCGCGACTAGCTTGAAGGGAGGACTCTAAGGCAGCGTCCACACGTAGACCCACGAGACGCGATTTAATTTCAGGAGCGGCAGCGTGTTGGAGAACAATTTCCACGAAATCCTTACAGGCGTCCGCCACTTTGTTGATGTGTGCCGTAGCTAATCCATTCCATGGCTCGGATTGTTCCCAGAATAATTGACTGATAAGCAGTGGGTTAAAATTCCCGGGTAGTTCACAGCCGCGAGACCGTTCCAGGACACGCTGAACCCATAAAATTGCCGCGCTGCGGGTTAATTTTTTCGGATGTGGGACACCTAGGTCGACGTTTTGTTCTTCTTGGTTTTTGCCATCCTCATCCTCATCCTCATCCTCATCCTCACTGTTGTTCTCCTCGCCCTCACTATTGGCTGGAGGAATGGCGTATTTTTTACCGTAGCGGCTCATCTGTTTAGCAAATTGGAGGTTGAGGTGTTGGATCACCGCACGAAACCTGCGGATATTCTCAGTTGAATCTACAGCTGCATTCATCTCAACGGACCCGAAGAAGGGGTTCTCGTAATGGCCTTTCACCGCAGACTTCAAGATATCGTTGATTGTCGTGCTGATACCCATGAGAAACATCTTTTGTTCGGAGATAGTGGTCCTTTTGTCGCCCAACCGCCCAAACTCATCCATCGTATCCTTCAATTTAATGTCCAGCTCTTTCTTGAGGTCAGGAATCTCCTTCTTCAGATGGTTGTTTAATAGCTGACTTAGACGTGTCCTCAGCATTTCAATTCCCACCATTTCGCGAGGGAGGTGACGGTATCTACCATCATTGAAGAACATCCGCTCGGATGAATTGCGTTCCTGAAATGTCATCCCCAATTCTCCGTCAGCCCGGTTCTTGAGTATATGCCACCCGAGTTCAAAGTAAATATCCTTGTTTTGAGCTAGATCTATCCAGTCTTTCTCATTGTCAGAGCCGGGGCGAAGAAAGTCCGGTTTAGTGATAATTCCAAGCGTTCGGCTTCCTTTATCGTCAATTCTTCGACAGTAATCCAGGATAATCTGGTTAGCATAGTCGTTCTTTGCCGATACAACTGCAAGGATAATGGTTCGCTCGTTGCTGATATACTCTTCCACAAGACTTCGGATCAATCGCACGTCTTCTTTGCTCTGTGCCTTGTTCTCAGAATGTATGAGTCCAGGTAGATCGACCAAGGTCCTTGAGTAAATTAGTAGACGGTAATTTCTCTTTCGGAGCAGTCTTACAATTGAGGCCTTCCTGGTCCGCATATTTCGATACTCAGGACGTCCCTGGAAAATGCTCGGGAATTACCTTGGCCGACTTCACCGAGGCCCATGAGAGATGTTGCTTCGTCCATAAGCGCGGGCAATTCAGAGAAGTTATTTATCGACTTGCTAAACTCTCTTAACTTGGCCTGTTCGGGAGCAGGACGAGTTTTGTCCGGCGTAATTTTGGTGGAGATTGATGGTGTATGATCACGACGGAGTACGATCTCAGTAGCAAAACGCGTGCACAAATTCTCTTTCCGAGGAAAAGGTATTTCGGTGATTGCTTCCAATACGGAGCTCTTTCCAGACGATTGATCACCGCATACTACGAGTCGGGGAAGTTGAACGACACCATTGAGGCCAGTACGTCTGAGCTTATCGACGATATCCATTATTTTCCGCTGGCCATCGCTTTGAAGTGACTCCAGAGAACTTGTCGTGACAATCTCAGGATTTACGGATATTTGGGGAGGGGTCGCGGACACATCAGTGTCCGTTTCCTTCTCGATGGTATCTTCTGAGGTCATTGTGCCGAAGATTCTGCGATCAGAGGAGGTTATAACTCAGGTTAAATAGAGATTGACTAGAGATGAAAGGAGCTGGTCTTGAGATTAACGAGATGCGGTGGAAATCATGAGACTGTTAAGAGAAGAAACGAACAGCTTTATATACGATGCGCCAGCCTTAAATTTATCGTGATTGTGGTAAGAAGCGCTTTGATACAGGCAGCAATCATTATGCGGCATGTGTTCCGGTACCAAACAGCGACTGAGATAAATGAGAGACAGAGAGCCACAGCCTCGGAAACTCTCCAATAAAATCACAAAGCTCATAAACTAAGACGTGAAAGGAAAGTGGTAGAGATGCTTTGCGCGTCAGTGGCGATGCGACACGTATCAGAGCCCTGACAATAAACCGATGCCATGGGAATAGTCGAGCTGAGGATCCTGAGGCATCTCGGCTAGTTCTCCAGAGCGGGAATTTCAGCGCTTCGGGGAACCATATGTTCATGCATTCGAGCATTTTCTGGCTAATGGTTGGCAACCGTTCCTCCGATAGTCTGCTCCACCTCGTAACTGTGCCGCACCAGCCGCCTCAGCCCGCAGCTTCGCCTCCCAGACCTGGCATCACTATCAATGCGCTACGGAATGAAGACTATTGCAGTAAGAGTGGATAAATGATGTCTTACGGCTGTCCGGGCGAAGTGGCGGGCAGTGTTGTGTTCGATAGAGATGGAGAGTAAGAGAACATCGTGCAGCATTGGGACGATTGTGCACGGACCAAATTGCTGTTAGGTCTGACCTTCTGTATATGTATGCCCTTGGAACCGCATTTATTGACTGGGCAAAATAAAGCATTTAGTAAAATTTCTAAGCCTTTTTAAAGTTCTGTAATACTAGTAATGACTGAATTTCCACTCGCTTTCTGTCAACCACGTACAAAACAGCAGGATTTGTCTACAGGCAAATAGACAACTCGCCTTTGTGTCCTGCTATAAACTGTTAATATATTACCTCAAGGATTGTGAGGGCAAACGGTAGGGGGATTACATCTAAGCTTGCTAAGGTAACTTTACCTCAGCAAGCCTAGACGTTATTTTAATTTAAAAGAGCGGAGTTCTAGATCTAAGCCAACTAAGCCTCATTTAGGCTCCCTTACTAAAATAATATCTAAGACTATTTTATAAGATTTATTAAGTAAAGGAAAGTTTTTGTGATTTTCCCCATATAAATTACTTTATAACTATAGCTAAAAATACTTTTAAAAACCCATTAATAGAAAGATAATCTATGTAAGGCGACAAGCTCTATGTCAGGTGATGGGCCCGTGTGTTAGGGACCCGCCTAGCGCATCCTACCGTCAGGAAAAAATTTACGAGCATTTAGCCAGCATTTCCAGCATTTACTAGCATTTAAATTATACTATAGGCTTTAAACCGGCTATAGGCAGCTATATATATATATTTATAAATTTATTTTTATTTTTAGATACTAGACTACATATAGTATATTATGGAATTTTTTTTAAATTACCTAAGTTATTCTATTTATATAAGGCTATTGCCCAGGTGTACGGTAGGGAGCAGGCAAGCCGAGCATAAGTCATAAGGAGAGTCGATGGAAGAGGACGATATGGTAAAGAGTAGGTATGGCAATACCTCGTACGGAGACGAACCGATGAGGAGGGAAGGGCTGCAGGCCCGAGGAGCTTATAAGGAGGTGCCAAGGGCTAGCCGAAGGCTAGCCTTACAGTGCCAAGACATTAGTCTGTGCACACACGAATTCTCACCAAAATCGACACGACTTTAAACAATTGTATAGCGCCATAGCAATCAAATGCAGCCAAATTAGTATGAGATTATTTAATTATAGTTAATACTTTCTCTGCCAGATATATGCTTTTTTTACTACCTCTAGCCTTTAATCTATACTATCAATTAACCGTTATATAAGGCCTTAATTAATAGCTAACCACGCCTCTTTATACGCCTTAATTAAACGCTCTAAATTCTCCTTACTTTATCCTATCTATTTAAGCTCTAAATAAAGCTTAAGAATTTTCCTTTTTAGTGCCAGCTAAAGGTGCTTAATTAGGTTAAGATTGGGCAAGTATAGAGGAAAATCTAAGGTCTAAACACTGTGCGTTTCCAACCACTTCTTTATAAGATTTGACATATAGATTAGAGCGTTGTCTATTTAGTAGATATCTAAAGGCTTATAGACTAGTATAAGACCTTCTTCTAAGGCCTAAATACAGCTTTAGGCGCTATAGCCTTCCTTCTGCGCTAAAACGTCCCTTTTTATAGCAATTAACTCTAAATAGCTATTGTACTAAAAAGCGGCGTAGATTATCTATATAAGGTTCTTTCCATTAAACACCTCTATAATAAAGTCGTGATTTTACTTTTATAGAGACGTTTGGAAGACCTAAACGGACTTTTTTCCTAAGCCTTATTTATATAAACATTTATTAAAAAACTTAACGCGTCTCTAAGGGAATCCTTTATACTTTTAAGCCCAAAGATACCTTAATTAAGCTACCGCTGGCGTTAGCTTTAGTCTCTTTTTAGCGAGCTACTTTATAATATAGTGTTTTTTAAATAGATGTTATAAAGTTCTATACTTAATAGTAACCCCTATAGCCTAACACTTAAGAGCTATATAGTTAATTTAAGGATTTCTGTAGATAATTTAAAGAAGTAGATGCTTCTGGCGTTAAGTAAGCTTCTTAGGCTGTCCAGGTCTTAGTAGGGATTTAAGCATATAGTAGTTATTCAATTAATTAATTATCTTGTAAATAACGCGACGACTAACGCGGTATCTTACCACGATTTTAGTCTTATCCTCCCCTGCCTCTACTGCACTAAGAATTCTAGCTCTTTGTATATCTAAAAGCTCTACCCCAGGCCTTCGATTTTTACTAATTTCCGTCCTAAACGAGCGTCGCATTGTAGTGTAGTGGGTGATTAAATTTAGTGACAATATTACGATTATGTGGTGTTGGCTCGCGTATACACAGACTAATGTCTTAGCACCGTAGCAGCTTCTAAGAGTAGGGGTGTAAGCTTATACTTACACGCATATATATACTTATGTACATACACGGTGTATACGTGTATTTTAGAGGCTGATACTATATATTACACAGACTATATACTTAGTAAACAGTGTAATAAAGAATCTTTCCTTTAAATAGCTCGCCTATAGCAAATTACTAAAGCAGAGCATCTATATACAACGCCGTTTATCACACTCTTTGTTTAAGCTATATACTCGTCTTTATCACGAGTCTTGGCATAGTATTTTAAGCCTACTTTTTTAATCGTTTAACTAAGGGCTACCGTCACCAAATGGGAGACTCTATAGCTAATCTATGCTGGAAGGAGGTTGCTACCTATAAGCTCCCTAGTAAAACCCACCTAAAGGTTATCTATATTTACTGCCAGAAGATATAGCACTTAAATAGCCATTAGAAAGTCGTTACCCATCTAAAAAAGTGCCAAGAACTACCTTAATATCTATATTCCGAATATTAACTATACCTATTAGAGGCTCTAGAAAGCGCTTTAAAGCCTAATTATAAGCGACTGTGTAAGGGGGCTTAGCACAATAGCATTAAGATAGTAGAGGCAGCTGTACTTGATAAGCTCCTTACTAAGTTCTTCTTTGGTGCTAGAGTTGCTTTAAGTTTAGTAAGTAACTGCTTAGTTAATATTTTAATCACTTACTAATTATCCTAGGTCAAGAATAAGCTATTCCTTAAATTCCTCTATTAAATCTAACCTATCTATAAGCCTCCCTCACTCTACCAGCTAGCTAATTCTCTTCTTAATTAAATATATAAGAAGGCTAAGGCTGGAATAAACGGTCTAATTGCTTAATATTTAGGTGAGCTAACACTAGTATCTAATAGCTGGTTAAATCATTAGGGTGAGAGTATTATTAACTACCTATTGATTGCTTAATTAGAGGCCATATTCCTAAAGTTAATTGCAACGGGAAAGGACCGCTATACCGGTTAATATATTATAGACGGCTTAAACGAGACAATTAGGGAAATTGGTCCTAAGAATATTGTCGCTATAACTACCAATAACGCTAGCAATATAAAGAAGTCTTAGAAGGGCGTACAAAAGGAGTACCCTAAGATTCTCTGCCTTAGATGCGACTCTTATATAATAAACCTTTTGGTTAAGGATATTATAAAGATGCTAAAGCTTTATTAATACTTTAAAGCCATTAAGAAGGTTAATGAATATTAGAAGAATTTAGGCGTATTAAATGGCTTACTTAAAGCTACTGCTAAGGAAATTAATTAAAAGTTCGTCACTCTATAGCTGCTAGGCAAAACGAGGTGGCAGGGCAAATGATATACCGTTCGATTAAATATCAGCAATATTAAGGCAATGCAACGGGCTATTCTTAATTAACGAGCTTGCTAAGGTAATAAGCCAGACATAGACGTAAAGGAGAAGTACAATAGGATAAGGAACGTAATTCTTAATAAGCAATACTAGGCCAAGATAAAGGAATTGGAGGCTACATTAACACCTTTTCTTTAAGTAATAATATCGCTTGAAACTAACAAGCTAAAGCTCTCGCGCTTATACGCTTATTACACCTTCCTACTTAAAGAGACGGCTACCTTATTAAATTTTCTACTTACTTACTTGGAGGCGCATAAACTTATTAACTAGCGCTTTAAAAAGCTCTACCACCTCCTTATAACAATCGCCTACCTCTGCGATCCTGTTGCCCGCGACAAGATACCTATTAACGTTACTGACAAGCAGGTAAAAGGTATTAGAGGTTGGCTATTAAAGCACTATAAAAACGATAAAAAGAAAACGGCTACAATGTACGCAGAGCTTCTTGAATTACGAGCCAGATTAGGTCCTTTTAGTAGGCCTCTTAATTGGGCAGCTGCAAAAAAGATAGACCTAGTTCTATAGTAGAAGAGTCTCTTTTCATCTTATACTAAGCTTATTCAATTAGCAAAGTGGGCGCTTTTAATATCACCTACTACTGGTGCTACAGAAAGAAACTAGTCGGCCTTTGGCTATATTTACAGTAAAAATAGAAATTCTTTATTAAACGATTGAGTGAACAAGCTAGTATATATATACTGGAATCTGCGAATACGAGAGAGAGTTGGAGACGAAAGGAACACCTGGTTTGACGATTAAGAGAATAAGGATGAAGAAAAGGATAAGGATCTAGTAGAGACTCTTTTTAAGCCGGATGTATATAAATTTGGCGACGATGAGGCTGATGATTAGGAGGACATTAAGGATTACGATATATAGTATATTATATAAGTAGCTTATACTACACAGTGTACACGTGTAATATTTTGACTTATACTGTGTATTTACACCCCTACCTAAGAGCCCCTAGGCGTGCACCCAAGTAAGGGATAAAATATTCCCTATAATTTAATAGAAAAGATTTTAAAAAGTCTAACTTTAAAGTTTAGAAGTAGAATAATTTAGGTAATTTAAAAGTAATTTATATTAAAAAAATTATATAATATACTATATATAGTCTAGCATCTAAATATATATATATAGCTGCCTATAGCTTATTTAAGGCCTATAGTATAATTTTAAATGCTACAAAATGCTAGTAAATGCTAGAAATGCTAGCTAAATGCTTATAATTTTTTTCCTGGCGGCCCTGTTAAAAGCGTGTGTTAATCTTGGTGTATAATAGCTACCTAAAGAACCCATTATAGCCTAGCGGATATATAGCATCTGTGTTATAGTGTATAATATACTTACTAAAACTTATTGCGCGCCGACTACTAAGTTATAGATATTTAAACTAACCTATAGTATATTATTATAAAAACTTACTATATAAAAAGGTAAAAGGTTAAATAAGATGCTAAAATAGTTGCTATAGTATTAGGTGCTGTATTACAGACGTATAGAGTACCTTAGGTAGTTATTGTTTGGGTAGGCCGTACGGACGAAGCTCTGC
>Ga0307507_10001598_pt1 | contig 50140 bp, 9 predicted proteins | sample 7_EM_MG_FD_207223 | JGI IMG/M metagenome (GOLD analysis project Ga0307507, IMG submission 207223) | Populus trichocarpa ectomycorrhiza microbial communities from riparian zone in the Pacific Northwest, United States - 7_EM | ecosystem: Host-associated > Plants > Roots > Unclassified | place... | reverse complement strand
TAAGAGAATCTTACAGCTATTAAAGATCCTCACCCCAAAGCCATAGGTAACGTGCGTTGCTTCGTATGCTTCGGTTTCTTCGTTAAGGCGTTACATCGAATGTAGTTCTTGCCCTGCAGCTTGAACTCAACTACCTCCTTCGTGTCGTCGGCTTTCGAATCGATTGATTTTTGGCGCACTGAGAGAAATCGTTCCATCGCGGAGGTAGGAAAGTCGAATATAACACCACAACAGTAAGTGTAGATGCAAAGCCGCAACAGCAGAAGCGACGGGAGCAGTAGCAGGATGGCCAGGTGTCCTAGATTCTATGGCTAGTACACAAACTACTTGTTCGACTGTGAGTCAGTGGTAGAGTTAAGAGACTTGCCGATTGGCTTCTTCTTTTGCACTGACCCCTCAGCGCTCTATTCCCCCTCAGCCGCAGTTCAAATTGGGTATAGATCTGGAGCTCCAAGAGTCAAATTAACCGCAAATCCACTCCAATCCACCAACCAGAAGGCCCAATCCAAATCCACATCAAAGCCGAATCCACATTGGAGCTCCAAATAGACCCCGCTCCAAGTAGATCACTGCTTATAGGACAAAGGGAGCTTAGCTGCTGTTCTGCTAGTCTTTATATCCTAGTGCTAAGCTGTATCCTTGTGCTAAGCCTTAAACTGCGGCCTAATCTAGCAGTATTATGAACTTCCTTGGGTCTATCCGGATTTGGTTAAGGAACAGCATTAACTATACAGCTACCGTAAGCTCCGTCTTAGTCAGTTTTAGACTCCTTAGTTAGCTTAGCATTTTATCCATTTCTTGGTCTATAGCAGAGGGTAACTACTACTGCATTAGGGCTCCTCTGTATATACCTAAGTTTAGAAGCCTTCCTTCTCTTCTGCGGTCGAGCTTATCCTTTTACTGCCGTAGCTCCTGTATAAGCTAGACATTTAGGGCGTCTTCTTCTAGAAGGACATCTATTTACTTAGCGCCCTCTATAGCTACTATCCTTAACTCTACGGCCTCCTTCAGTCTTTTAAATATAAGGGTGCTAGGCTTATCTGCTACGGCACCTATCTTTTCTATTACGTGCGTGCGGTATTCAGTAGGAAGTCCTTATATAAACCATTATCCTCTCTCTAGATCTAATAGATTGCCCGCCGCTATAGCTTTAGCTAAGATAGTAGTAAAGTCCTATATATAGTGACGTAGGTCGCCTGGTTGTTCCGCAGATTTTTAAATAAAAGCTTCTAAAAAGTCTCTTGTCTCTATACGTTGGTAGAAGTTATCTGCTTAGTACTTATCTCTAAGGCGGTTTACTAGTCCTTTCTATTCTCCTTGGTTAAACTCTGGCATTACCTAGATAGCTTCCACGTATATATCCTCGCAATAGTTAGGGAGATATACAAGCCTACACTCTTCGCCTACATAATACCTTTAATATATGCCCTCGTAGTCCTTAATAAACCTAGAGATATTCTTTCCGTTAAACTGTAGAACCCCTTGCCTAAATAGATCTAGCATTGCTACCGTTGGAACAAATACGCGATGTACTTCCCTTACTACCTAAACGGGTAACTACTGCGGCTGGTCTACTTATATAGCTATATCTCTAATAGAGGGCACCTGCTTTTTAACGCCTAAGGGGAGGTCTCCCTAAGAGAGTACGGAATCCTTATTATCTACTGCCACTGCCAGGTCTCAATACGTCCGTCTGCTTTAGTCTGCTGTTGTTCCGCGCGGTAGGGTGCTACTAAGCCTTACACTTTTGCCTATATCTACTTCTTTACAGAATGCCTCCAAAGCTGCCGCTAATATAATCTGGATAATTTAAAAGAAGATAAAGCTAAGCTAGAATAGGAAGCCTTTAAAGCAAGACCCAATCTTATATGCTTGCGACCTTACTCAGTACTGTCTCTGTTCTTAAAGGGCAGTACTATCACAGCTAGCTTTCCGTGGGAGCGATCCAATAGATCAAGCAACAATAAGGGGCTATATTATGAATAGACTAAGGTAAGGGCTCAAAGAAAGGGGCGCGGTAGACGACTATGTACATGTTCGGTCGTCGGGGCAACGTTAGGGCAACATTGGGGCAACGTTGATCCGTGACCGACGACGCCTTGATAATAGCTATGTAGACAAACCATCACATCACCCCCCTTTAAGCCAGGAGGATCGCCCTCAATCCTCATAGTTAGGCTCTCCTTGTCCGTCTTGCCCTTCCGTCCTTCTCTACTTTATTGTCTTCCTCTGAGGGCTCTAGATCTACGTCCTTATAATACGCCTCTAGCCATTGCAGCAGCTATACGGGTGGTCTGGCATCATGGGGTCTCTCATCATGGAACGTCTTAATCTTATAGGGGGCGCCAATAAAGCCATCTACATTATACCAGGTGTCGTCTAGGTCGTGGCCTACCCAATTAACCTTATACTATAGCCTTCCATAGTAGGTTCTACTAGCAAGGATCTTATCAATCTCATACTCCGGCTCGCTATTAATTAGAACTGGCTCCTCTAGCTCCCTGTTTTGGCCCAGCAGGGGGTTATCTAGGTCCTTTCGTAGTCAATCAGCATAGAAGACGTTTAACATCTTTATATTTAGGGGTAGGTCAATAATATACAAGTATCCTTTCATGCCTAGAATCTTATAGGACCCTACAAGCTGTCTATCTAGCTTAATACTTGGTCAGTTAGTAGCCCAGCCCTTCCTAGTAACATATACTCGATCACCTACTTCAAAGTCTGGTTTGCAACGGTGCCTATTAGCTTGCCTTATCTACCGCTCTTAGGCCTTTACTAGGTTGTCTTTTACCTATTTAACTGCGTCCTAGGTCCTATATACAAAAGCCTAAGCTTCTTATTATATCAGCTTCTTACAAGGTGTTAAGGTTGCTTATATACATTCCTCCCAGTTAAAGTAAAGCCTTGGCTTAAATCCTAGCTCTAGCTTATATAGTGCAAAGCCAGTGGATTTATGCGGTAAGATTGCCTATATAAAGTCTATATAGGGGAGGAGCTCTGACCAATTATCCTAGTAGTGGTTAATAAAGGGCCTTAAGCGTTAGTTAATGTACTAGTTTAGTACCTCTATATTACCATCAGTTTGTGGGTAACTAGATATAGAGAGCTTTTACTTAACACCAGTTAGTTTACATAGCTCATCTATAAAGGCTAAGATAAATTAGGGTCCTCAATCTAATATAGCCGTCTCTAGAAGGCCGTACACGCGCCAGACGTGTTGGTAGTATAGGTTTACTACGTCAGCTACAGTAGCAGTTTTATAGCAGGGTAGTAAGAAGGCTCTTTTGCCTAGTTAATCAACAACTACAAAGACGTTGTCAAAGCCCTTTTTATCTATTAGGAAGGACTTAAAATCAAAAGAGATATACTGCCAGCAGCGTTCACTAATTAGTAGAGGGTGCAGCAGGCCTAGGGTTTTATCCTAAGGTATATAGGTCCTCCTACAGGCCCTATAGTTTCTTACATAGGTATTACAGTCTAAGGGTAGTCCTGGCCAATAGTATTAGTCTGCTATAAGTTTCCTAGTCTTCGTCTTACCTGGGTAAGCAGTTACCTAGCAAGAGTATACCTCTGCAATAAGGTAGGTACGGAGGCAATCAGTATTAGGGACCATTAGCTTGCCAAAGCGGGTCAGTAGCCCTCCTTAGAGTTTCCAGCCCTTCCAGTCTTGCTCAGCTAGCTAACATAGCCCTACTAGCAACTCGCTAGTTCAATTAGCCTAGAGGACCTAATTAACCAGCTCATACGGTTCCTATTCACAATTTACTGCCACTAGGGGGTCCCTAGAGGTTTCCTCTAGTATAGCAATTATAAGGGCGGGGTTGATCAAGTACATAGTACATATAACTACGTCCTTCTCTTTCTACGTCTTTAGGTCCTCTTGCTTTCGTAATAGGGTATCAGCCACTATATTCACCATACCTGGCCTATAGGTAATCCGCACATAAAAATCAGCTAGTAGGTCCACCCAGCAAGCCTGCCATAGATTTAGCAGCCTCTTAGTTATAAAGTACTCAAGGGCTTAATAGTCCGTAATTACTATAAAGGGTATACACTAGAGGCCAACAAGGTAACCTTACCATTCCCATAGACCTCTTATTACTGCTAGCATCTCTTTATTGTGGATCTCATACCGCATCTCTTCAGGGGACATTATCTTTAAGAAAAAGGCTACTGGCTTCTAGGTCCCATCGTCTTGCAGCTAGTTTAGTACCCCAGCTACTACTCCATTACTTGCATTAGTCTCCACACAGGTGTCTCAGAACGGTAAGTAGTGCTTTATTACACCACCCAATAGTATAAGGACCTTAACTTGCTTAAAGGCTTTAAGCTCCTCCTCCCCCAGTAGGTACCACGCTCCCTTCTTTATAAGCTTACTAAGCGGTCATACAACTCGGCCGTAATCCTTTAAGAAGGCCTAGTAGAAGTTACAGAATCCTAGAAAGGATTACACCCCTTTTATAAAAGTAGGGGGCTCCTAATCCTTAATTATAGCTAGCTTGTTGGTATCCATAGCAATCCTATTAGTACCAATAATAAAACCTAGGAACTTCGTCTCCATAACATTAAACTCGCTCTTCTTAATATCCGCCTATAGGCCTACCTCTCAAAGCCTTTACAGGATCTTTTTAACGTAAACTTTATACTCTAGCGGGTCGTCTAAGTAGATAAGGATGTCGTCCATATAGGCTATACAGAAATCGTCCAGGTAGTTAAAAAGGACGTTATTAATAAATCTCTAAAAGGACATAGGGCCGTTACATAGTCTAAAGGGTATAACGCGGTACTTATACGATCCATACCTTATACAGAAGGTAGTTAACTCCTCTACCTCTTCCTTCAGCCGTATATAGTAGAAAGCCTATCAAACATCTAGCTTAATAAAGATTTTAGCTCTTAATAGCCTAGTCAACATCTCCTCAATTAATAGCAGCGAGTAGCGGTCCTTTTTGGTAATTGCATTAAGCTTTTAAAAGTCAACGCAGAATCGCTACCCCCCTCCTAGTTTCTTAGCAAATAGAACCAGAGCTATAAAGGGTGCGTCGCTTAGTACAATAAACCCCTTCTATAGGTGCTCCTATAGGTAGACCTTAACAAGCTCTAGCTGCTCTAGTGACATATTATATAGCGGGCTAGGAGCTAGATCGCGGCTATTATCTTTAAGAATAATATCGTGGTCTACCCCCTCGCGATGCAGTGGTAGCGTATTAGATATAGCTTTCAAAAAACAGTCAGCGTATTTTTAGTAGGGCAGCAGCAGCTTTTCATAGATAAGCCAGCGAAGTTCTTCCTTATTATTAAGTAGAGCGTCTTGTGCCTTCTTATCCTCTATTAGTTAGTCTATCTTATAGAGGCTAGTACATCCAATTACTACGTCCCTACACTTTACTCCTCATAGGAAGTTCCTTGCCTTAAGTAACATAATATTTACTGCTCTAAACTCCCTAGCAGATAAAGGCCTCCTTGCTCTCAGCTTTAACGGTAAAGCTAGCCTAGGGTGGAGCTGGTCTTCCATTTTCCTAATTACATCTTAGGTATTAATCTTCCAAGTATGCCTATAGTCGTACGGGGTCCGCTTAGCTTACTTTGGCTTAGCCTATCCCTCTAGCTTAATTTTAGTAAAGAACTTCTTCTTTTAAAGTTCACTAATCGCGACTATACGTTTAAGGATGCATTAGGGGGTAGACTTAAACTCTTAATCTAGCAGTGCGTCTCTTTAATCTGCATCTCTCTAGTAATCCTCATTAATTAGCAGGGGTAGGAGCTCCTTTCTTAGTATAATTATGTCCTACCTGCTATAGTAGTTCTTCTTAGTTTACCATACTAAGACCCAGTGTTTGTAATTAATAAGGGCCCTAGTCTTCTTAAACCACCTACAGCCAATAAGAAGATTATAGCGGCCCGTATCACAGAATAGGAACTATATAGGGACTTATTAACCATCTATAACTAGGTTCGCCTTAAAGAGCTATCTAATTATGTCTATCTGCTAATTATTATGGCCAGATACAGCAACTCCTTGTCCTTTAATCTTATAGAGCTTTGGTCGCAGTCATTGCTTAATAATTAGCAGTAGCTTATAGTGTATAAAGGCCTCTCCGCCCGCACTAGAGTTAAGCAGGCTTACTATATTAAGAGCCACGCCGCCTAGCGCGATCCTGTATAGTGTTATAAGGGCTGCGCCTCCTAAGATCTCCTTTAGCTGTACAGGCGCTGTATTAATTACTCTAATCTGCTCTAGGCAGGAGACTTCTTTTAAAGCTGCTTGTTTTCTAACTCCGCCAAGTCAGTAACTATCTTATACTCTTCACTTCAGTTAATTGCTTTAGCTTCTGTCTTCTTCAGCGCTATATAGTTATTAAAGTAGTGTCCTTGCTTGCTATAGTTAAAGCAGGTAACTGGCGCTTTTGCGGCTAGTACTAGAGTTAGAGGCTATTGGAAAGAGGGGGGACCTTTAGTCTCTTCAGCGCCCCTAATAAAAGCTCTCTTACTAGCCTAGGCTGCTCTACAGTCACTTCGTTCCTTACCTGTCTACTTTAGACCTTAGGCGTACTATTAGGCAGTCTTACAATAGGCCTAGAAGCCACAGTCTTTATCTACCACCTTGACTTCCATTTAGACGCGTAGGCTGTCATAAAGCTTATTATAAAGCTCCTCTTTCCACTAATCTTGTGGCATCCTTAAGATATTTGCTAGCCGTATAAAGTTAGATTAGAAATTATTAAAGTCTCCTAGGTATAGCATCTTAAGGCTTTTAAGCTCCTACCAGGCCTTAATACGGCAATCTAGGTCTTTAAAGACGTTCTCTAGGAACTTAAGTACTTCTTTACTAGTAGGGTTGCGTTCCGCATCGCGCTCTACCTCTAGGTAGGGTAAGAGGTAGTCATAAGCTTTGCCTCCTACACGCGTTTTAATATACGCTACTTTTACATCCTCTTCCTAATCTGGGTTGTCTCAATAGAACCAGTCTACATTAGATTAAAGCTTGTTTCGTATATAGCCGCTTTAGGTATAATAGGTAGGCTCTTTCCTATCTATTAGTATAGGTGGGTCTAAAAACTTTACTATATATTCTAAGCCCGTAACACTGCTCGTCTAAGAAAATGGTGTCCCTTCTTATATTATCTATAACGGTGTGCTTCCTTGCTTACTGTCTTCCCAATCTAGGGCTTATATAGTAACCTTACAGCCTATCCTTAATATCTTCCAATTAGCCTTGCGAAGCTCGTCTGTCCTGTTGTCCAAGTGCTTCTTAAGCTCCGCTATCTTTGCCTCGGCCTCCTCTTTCCCATCAAGGGCCTCGTGCGCGTGGTTGTTTGCGAGACGCCATAGCATAGCAATCTGCTGTTCCATCGCCTTTTTTCGTATTCCCTAGAGCTTCAGCTCTTCTATAAGTTTGGTTATAGGGATCGCGGCTAGGCTTTGGGTGGTTGCGGCTGTGTACTCTCTCTTTATCTCTATTTTAAAGTATATAGGGTTCTCGTCGTCTTCCAATTACGCTATAAGACGGTCCCATTTGCTTTTCATATCGTCCGCGAGCTCCGTCTCGCCGTAGTACAGTTAGAGCTCCGGCGGCTCAAGTGACGCGTCTACGGGTTCCTCACATACTACCAGCGTTGGGTCGGTAGCTATCTCTAACGCGCTAGGCCTTAACGCGCTCCTTTTTACCATAGTGTCTCTTTTACTTTCTTAGGCAACTCTTGCTACTAAGATTGTAATTAGGGTGATTCTTTTAATCTAATTATTGCAGTCTCTTCTTTTAGCTGCTTAATCCGCTGTCACAATTGCCTGCCTTAAGCAGGGCTTAGAGGGTTAATTAGTCTATAGTTGTGGTGGTAGAACAGCTCTCTATCTAGCTACGCGTTTAACTATTAGACCTAGTATTATGTCGCCTCTACAGGCCAGTTAAGGTTGACTTTAGTCTAATATTACGGCTAGCTTTCCGTGGGAGCAATCCAATAGATCAAGCAATAATAAGGGGCTATATTATAAATAGACTAAGGTAAGGGCTTAAAGAAAGGGGCGCGGTAGACGACTATATACATATTCGGTCGTCGGGGCAACGTTAGGGCAACGTTAGGGCAACGTTAATCCGTAACCGACAACGCCTCAATAATAGCTATATAGACGAACCGTCACAAGTACTAACTTTCTTTGCCGCTAGATCCCTTAAGTCTCATTTCCATCTAATTAATTAGTCCTTAGCTTGTCGTCTCTATATCCTTAATAAAGCTCTAGCCATATCCGTGCGTAGGTAGTAGAAATATTGGGTACCTCCAGCCGCAGGTTAAAGTTGTCTAATTAGCTTACTAATTCGCTTAATGTCCTTACTTATATCTTTTTAAGATACTCTTTAGCCTATATATAGAGTCTAGCTGTCCTATCTTTTCCGGTCTTTCTATTTAGGGACTGCCTGGTTCCCCTTACTGTCCAAGACTATTTACTTCTCTGCTACTGTCTCATCTATCTAGCTAGTCATTCTTCTACAGCTAGCTGTTCTTTTACAGCTAGTCGTTCTTTTATAGTTGTAATATATTCTTGCGTGTCTTATATATATATAGCACTAGACTTCTAATCCAAAGAGCTTGCTGTCGTCCCTACGTGGAATGCCAATATGTAGAAGGGTACGGTGTCCCTTAGATAGAAGTCTCTATGCCATCTATTAGTCAGTCAGTCAGTCAGTCAGTCTATTAGTCAGTAAGTCGGTCGTAATTAGCCAGAAGTAATTAGTAAAGCAGTTAGTAAGAAGAGAAAGAAAAGAATATATTCCAATAGGTCGTAATATCTAAGGAGAAGAGAAGCCGAAGGCTCTATAAATACAGGAGAATGCTAAGGCACTAAGCATGGGACATTTTACCCCACCACAATATTACTAGACTATAAGTAAAATCTTCTCTTTATATAATACCTATATAACTAACTACTTTTAAAATAAGTAGAAAAGGGTAGAAGTTTTACTAGTAAGTAATATAGAGGCTTAAGTAGGGGTATATTAGAAAAGTAGGTATAGATAGAGAGGCCCTTATATATAAATATAATTCTAATTTAAAACTATAGATCTCTAAATATAGCTATAAGTAATCTATATTACTTATATAAGGTAAAGAGCTAATTAATGCTAGTTTTATAAGGCTTATATAGCAACTCCGCGTTATCTAATAGGCCCTTACCCCTTTACTAAGTATTAGAGTCCTAAGGTTCTATAGTAGGTGCTATAGAAATTGTAAGTAGCGGGATTATAGGGCTTAATGTTTAGCGTATAATAAAAATTCTTAACCTATAGCGGCGGCAGTAGGAGTATTAGAGGGTAAGGATTAGATTATGGAGCTAGAGGATAAAGAATAGATAAAAGTTACTAATTTTAAACTGCTGGGTCTCCTCTCTTATATACTATTTTTATTTTATTTTATAGCATTTTATATAAAGAGAAGTATAAATAAAAAGGTAGAAAGGAGATATCTAATTAGTAGGAAAGCTAAAGGTATTTGCTAAGGCTCTACACAAAGCTCTGCACAAAGCTCTGCACGGAGCTCTGCGGAGGCTCTACACAAAGCTCTGTACGAAGCTCTGCGGAGGCTCTATACGAAGCTCTGCACAAAGCTCTGCATACGGAGGCTCTGCACAACGGCTCTGCGTACGACGGTTCTGCGTACAACGGCTCTACTACAGAGGCTCTATATAAAAGCTTTGTGCAGAGCTTCGTGTAGAGCTTCGTGCAGAGCTTTATGCAGAGCTTCGTGCAGAGCTTCGTGCAGAGCTTCGTGTAGAGCTTCGTGCAGAGCTTCGTGCAGAGCTTCGTGCAGAGCTTCGTGCAGAGCTTTATGCAGAGCCTCCGCAGAGCTTCGCGCAGAGCCTCCGTACGCAGAGCTTGATGCAGAGTTTAGTGCAGAGCCTCCGTCGCAGAGCTTCGTGCAGAGCTTCGTGCAGAGCTTTTGCCGGGCTTTGGTAGAGCTCCGTGCGGGGCTCCCTTATTCCGCAGAGCTCCTATCCCTTAACCCGCCAGATTTCGTCCCCGTGTTATCGATAAGAGCCAGCCAATCAGAGCCACAGAATTCAACCACCGTGATGAGGAATACGACGTTCTCGCACGGACCACCTGCTCCGGGGACGCTGGCGGGTTAAGGGATAAGCTTTATATCTATATAATATTACTTATCCTTAGGATATTTAAATAAAAGTGGTACCAATTTAAAGCGCTTTATAAGCTCTATAAATCTATACTAATAGAAAATTTATTTATTTAATATTGGGGGGTGTATTACAAGTATAAGCATATTAGGGGATTTTGCCAAGACTATCCGGAGACTATCCGAATAGTCTCCAGATACTATTAGCTAATAGGTCTATTATCCAAGAGGGCTATCCGGCCTATCCTCCGCAGGTCTAAACATTAATTAGTGCTGGCACCAATAAAATCTTATCCAATACGAACCAATAAAATATCGGTATTGCCAATATTGCCAATATTTCTTAGTATACCAAAATTTTATATTACACCTAAGAGTTACCTTCTTTCCATATAATATTATATAATATATCTTCTAGAATTTAAAAAATTAAAGATTTTAAATTATCTTTTATTTTTAATACTGTTAATAGGGAGGGTGAGAGGGACCAGGAAAACTCTTTAGGCAAAGTGGCCCCCATCCATAGTTTAGACATCTCAATAACGAATTCTTGCTCTCACGTGTATTTGTTACAAGTCTTAATCGCAAATATTATTATTATTATTTAAATATCTTTCTAAAAGCTGGATATTAACACGTAACCGACGCTCTCCCCAAGCCATCCTCTTATCTCATAAATCAGACCCCCGGGAAGAAATTGCGCCACGGCGTGGCGCTAAGGGCTAGTGCTGCGCTTGTAGAGTCCTGCAAACTCCTAAGCCAATAAGATCACCTTACCCTAGTCCTATAGACTCCTGCAAACTCCTGGACCAATTAGATCACACTAAAAAGAATTTCTCTCTAAGGGTCTAAGAGCTTATGGGCGCCCTTTGTATAAGAACTCAATGTTTCTTATTAGGCGACAACTCTTCTATTATAACGCTGTATCTTATACCCTAAATCAACTCTAAAATATTTGTAATTAGAATTAATTAAAAGCTATTTATTTACTCTATCTAATTAAGAAATAATAGACGTTGCCAGCCTAATATATATGCCCCTATCTAATAATTCGTAAAGTCCTTTATCTAGCGCCCCTCTTAGCCCTCTTCTACCTCCTAACGGACACCCTAACAGACACCTAGATGAATATTCTAATAGCGATATAGACTACCTTAATAATAAGCTTAATAGCAACGCTATTAAGGCTCTTTAGCCTTCCTCTAACGAACCTTCTCCTACTTATAGTTAATACAATATGAGCTCTAGGGAACGGCAGTCTACGCAATTTAAGCTATAATAGGTGGCTAATACACTCCGCTGCGTTTAATGGAGTTTTTAAACCTTTATACTTACTTGGGCTAGGGTAGAAAAGGGTAAAGTAGTTATAATTTAGCACCTCTAATATACCTAACCATAACAGCGACAGCGTGTACTAATGCGTACTATAGACGATCCACGTATAAGGGTTATCTACTAGCGTCCTTCTTTAGCAGATTCTTTTGCTACAGAGCTAGATAATCTTATTCGTCAGCCCTACTTTAGTTAATTTAATCATACTACAGACCTAGAGACACTAGACTTTAAGCTAGCCTTTAGAATTATCTAAGAGGTTGCTCTAATATAGCACGCTATTCTTTTAAAACTGATAAGCAATTAGCGCGCCTACTAAGCTAGTTATGACGCTATATCTCAGTCTAATGCGTTATTTAGGCGATTGTTTGCTATTACTAGTATAGTATATTATTCTTGGGCTAAAAAGCGATCTAGCTTCCTCTCTTTAATACTAAATATCTATTTAATAGGCTCTAGTGTAAAGCGGCGAGTAATTAAGACTCTATTAGGGCTTGGAATATATTATAGTTATTATTAGGCTAATTGGTTAATAGTTAAAGTTATTAAGGAGGCAGAGGTATAGTACCCAACTCCTATAAACTCCTATAAACTCCTAGGCCAATTAGCTAACTTCCTTAGAGATAGCTCCAGCGTTAAGCGTTTAGTAAGTAGGTAGTAATTATCTATAATAATATTAATTTTAAGGACAAAAAACGTAATGAGGTTATGGGCTATATAGCTACAATGCGGGCAATAATAACAGTAGCTATTGTTCTTTGCCCTAAGCTACCACCTTTAGGTTTACGTTAAGGCATATATAATCCAACAATACCATTTAGGCTTAAAGATATACTAAATACCCCTAGTATATCTAGTGAAGACAACGGGATTAGGGTGAATATTACATAAAGCCTTATATTAGATGCACTTTAGAGAATTCATACAGATGGCGTTAATACTGTATTTAAAGATAGTAATCGCTATCCTAAAATGCCGAGTATGCATTATCTTCCTATGAATAAGACTACGTTCTGGCAATTTAGCGCTATATTTAAGGACAAGGGTACTATTAAAGGCATATATAGCATCTATAAAAGTATATTTCTAGACCAGCTTGGTCTATATGCACTAGAAGATCCTACCAAAGCTAGAGCTATTTATAACGACTTCTGTAATCAACTCTAGCTTGTCTATAGAGACCAACTTACGGCAATCCGTATTAGGGCTGTTAAAAACGAGCAAACCCAGGCTTACCGACTATATAACCAACGGGATTGGCTTCTTAGTATACCTATATAGTTCTATATCTAGATAAACTTACTAAATACTATTATCTATACGCATTAGGCACCTACTATTTCTAAAAAGAAGGCTTATCATTGCTTATAAGTTAATACTACTATATGGGGTTATAGTTAGTGTAGTTAGGAGAACGCTAAATATCACCTAATAGAACTAATTATTACGCAGGGCTTCACGGCACGTGTAGTTACATTATTTTATGCAGTAATGTGACGTAAGGGCTACCTTATTGCCTCTAATAGGGACTTCTTTAAGCAAATAGACCATGTTACCGACGCTATTAGTTCTCTTATACTAGATTAATTTTTAGAACTTATTAAAGACGTCTGTTTAGCCGCCTTTATATTAGATATGTAGAATGGCAACAGCTCTAATAAGTAACCGTATAACAATATTAAATTCCAGATAATGTGTTGTATGCTTTAGAAGGTTAAGCTATTTCTAACTATTTGGCATACTGTTAAACATGCTAATATAGGTATACTAAGGCACTTTATTAACCCTCTTATTGTTTACTTTTTTAGTGCGTCCCAGCTTAACTATAGCTACAAGATGTTATTCTATTAATGGAATCTCTCCTTAGTAAACACTCCTAAATTATAGCATGCAATACTATCCTCTAGGCTTGTTAACTGGCCTAGTAGGGTTACTATACATAAAGCAATTAACCTCAGGCTTAAGCATTTTAACGGTAGCTATAAGATTAAGATAAAGTATTACAAGAACTTAACCTATAATATAGATATTATATTTAACCAAGTATATCTATCTAATACTTAGGTTAGGGCGTTACGTAAGAGAGTAGAGGCTATATTTAGCAAGCACATGCCCAGGACTTATACTACTACTACTGCACTACCGGATATGTTTTTACTCGCTTATACCCTCTTTACTTTAGATCTGGCTAAACCGCAGAGTGCTAAATAATTGGCTGGTAAGAAGTTTTTTAATTCTTATAACATCTTATAAGAAGGCATTGAGGTGCTAGGAGATAAAGTTAATTAGTTTAACTAGCAGCATGTCCAATAATTAGATACGCTTAGGGGGTTATACCCTTCTAATACCCTAGATAATCTTAATAGATTTGCTAATATAGAAAATTATACTAACTAGGTTGGGGAGGGGTTAGATAGGGTTATTAATCTAATAATTAACCTTATAATAATTAATACAATCAATCTTATAGGAATTGGGGTAGCTAACTAATCTTTAAACTCCTATAAACTCCTACAAACTTCTACAAACTCCTAAACTAATTAAATGCCTATATTTGTCAATGCTCTAGACTAGTATACCTATAATAACTCCCTTAGGTTAAATTTACCTAGTCCTTAAACTTCTACAAACTCCTATAAACTCCTAGGCCAATTAGATGCCTATATTTTTGTTTAACTAGGCTAACTAATCTATATAAACTTGTTTATAACCTTTTGCATAACCTTTTATATAACCTTTTATACGACCTTTTGCACGACCTTTTGTATAAACTTTTATATGAACTTTTATATATAAGGCAACAATAGAACCCGGTAACTATATTTAACTACCATCTACCTATACTACCCACTGGACAACTCCGGGGCTTCTATAATGCCTTATAGTTGGGCCTATACTAGACAGTGCCGTTATCTGGGATTACCCCTTGGATTAATATAGCCGGATTAAAGCTTGCCTGCGAAGGATATCTTGTAGTTTAGCTTATACCAAACAGTATTATTGTCTAGGTTTTACCCCTTAAATTAACGTAGCTGGATTAAAGCTTACCCATAAAGAACATGCTATAAAAGCCGCCACTTTAGCTTACTAGAGTGCTAGAAAGCAACGCCAACCCCTTTCCCCCCTCCCCCTTATACCGTAATGCCACTGCCGCCAGGACCTGGTGGTGGACTACTAGACGGCTTATACGCCGCCAAAGACCTTGGCCTAGGAGGTAGGGGTAAGGGATCCTTAGGGTCCTTACACTTCCGCTTTAAGAGGCTACACCCACCAGAATGGGCCGCTACTTAGTAGCGGGCGTAGGTGTCCCTAGGCCTGCTTACCTACTGTATACCCTTTTTAGAGTACACCCAACACTCCTTACCTAAGGCTTAGTAGGTAGTGCATTGCTTACTACCTACTAACTCTACCCCTAACTCCGTCTCCATTATCCAGCTAATATGGCCCTAGTCTCTCCGCTTATTTGGCCCTATGGCCGCCAACCCTACCGCCAACTACAACCACTATTTGCCTTGGGCGATAGGGGTGTACGCGGCAGTTGCCTTACCGTGGGGGGCCTAAGCCCACGGTAGGCGGATGGGGTTGGCGCGCTAGGCAAGGGCAAACCCGGCGGCAGTAAGGGCCAACAGCAGAAGGGCCAGCAATGGGGGGAGGGCTGGGGCGGGAGCAAGGGCTAGGGTGGGAGTAGGAGCAGGAGCCAGAGCCAGGGCCAGTAATAATAATAGTGGTGGTAGTCTATAAACATATTTAAGCTAAGTATATACTATATAGTTATTAGTACTTATGGCTCCTCTCCTAACTTCCTACCGCTAAATTATTTATCCTTATCGTCGTCGTCGTCGTCGTTGTCAGCAGCTGTGGCGGCGGGCAGCGGCGGCGGTGCTGCTGTTACTGTTGCTGCTGCTACTACTGCTGTTGCTACTGCTACTATTAGGAGGGGAGGGTGGCGGTAAGGGCGAGGGCGCCTATTAAAACCAGTTAGTTATATCTTATAGTTAATAGTTAGAGTTCTAATACTAACTATATCTTAACCCGAATTCTGCCAGACTAAAGCTAGCGATAATAAAGGAGGGCTATAGCCTATAGTATTCTCTTCTCATTAAGGAGGATGTTTAGGGGGGTACGCACGCACCTAAAGAGCAGGAGGAGACATTTTAAAAGCTTTTTATTAAAAGCTTTAATGGGAGATGGTTAATAGGTATAAGTGTAAAGAACAATTTTAAAGTAGCTAAAGATATTATTAAACAAAATTAGAATTTTGATTTATATTTACTTTAATATTCTTAATTTTCTAAACTACTATAAACTCCTAGGCTAATTAAATAATATACTATCTTCTGCGAACTCCTGTAAACTCCTGGGCTAATAAAAACAATATACTATCTCCTATAAACTCCTATAAACTCCTAGACCAATTAAACATATTCTATATATTAACACGAAAGTTCTCTATACCCTTTAGAGTCGCTTGTCTTACACACCCTCTCTTTAAAATAGGTGTAAAGGTTAGTATTTTATCAGCATTTAAATCTCTCTCTGCTAATAGCAACTAATATATTAATGGGGTAGTAGGCTCTGTACTTTTACGCCTCTGCCTTTATCTTTTTTGACTAGGAGTAGCGCTTTTCTATATATCTAATATATTAATAACTGGCTGCTGGATATTTAACTGGTTGCTATTAGGGCTATACCTGGTAATATTTACTCCTAAAGTGCGAGCTTGTTTAAGCTGTCTTATAGCACGCTAAATACCTTCCAGTACACCATCAGGTAGGATAGGTAAGGTTAGTAATAGCAATACTAGCGTACTAATAACTCCGTTAACCCATTCTTCTAGTTATGAGGTTGATGGTAGTATACCAACTCTCGCTATATCTAACAATATACGCTTATTTGCTCTGGCCGTCTTAATTGCATATAACTATGCAGCCCTTAACACCTCTTGTTTTGCAACCTGTGTGGCAAGAGTGTTGTTCCTTTTGTAAATAGTTGCGGCGTAATTAAATGCACTGGTATGAGATTCCTAACTATGCTGGCCTTGTAGTTCCTATAGCTGCTGTTATTGCTTTCTTATATATTTTATATCCTTTATCTTAGTATATAAATTGTTGACCTCCTTAATAAAGTACTAAAGTTGCTCTACTAACAGTTGCCTAGATTTCTCTTTATAAGGCCATGTCTAAAGTAGAGGAGCTTTAGTATAGAGATAATTAAAGGTTAGCGTGTCCTAAAAGCCTAGTCCTAGTTTATACGTATACACAAGCTGCTAGCAGCATATTGTATCTATATACGCAGATAGTGGCATAGGGATGCGCCTGTATATACTACTATATAATGCTTCTGCCTGCGTAGTTGCCTATTTATTAATAAGAGTTAGGGCAAGGTAAGCTTGCATACCATTTCTTGGCTAAGTAATTAGTTGTGGGATATCCAGAGCCTAAGTAAAAGTTAGAAGTAGTGCTGGATTATAATAACTGTAATATTGATCTAGCGGTACGCGGGTAACCTAAATTTGTGGTAATAACTTATCCTCGCTAAGGTAAGTTAGAAAGGCCTTTTAATAATATATACTATTAATTATTTCCATCTATATAGCTAATAGCCTAGTGTGATAAGATATCTCTGCCTTGCTCTAAAATCTAGTCATTATAGCTTTACTAATAGGAGTAGGAGCCTGGCTTAAAGCTGATATTTAAGAGGAAACACTTTCCGTATTACTTACGTCGCTAGGCGTATAGCTGTTGGCTAGTTAACTACGTGCTATTACTTAATCAGCTAGTAGTTGATTCTAATATAGCCTGTAAGTGGTCTTCTAAGGTGCGTCTAGTTGTAACTATAGCTGTTTAATTTCCGGTCTATTAACACCTTCCGTGTTAAAGGCCTAATATGGCAAAAATATGTAACCTTTACTAGTCTAACTATAGCCCCGTCTACTGTAACTAAGACGCTGCTAATAATCTGCAAGACTTTTTATAATTGGAAACTTTTAAAGCGCTACCTATTTAATATCTAGGACATTAATACCTATGCTAAGAAAGGTTGTTGCCACCATAATCCTTATAGATGATAAGGATTTCTTAAACTCTTTATATTAAGTAGTACGATTATACTTTTAAATATATGCAGTATATACCTAGACTATATTGGTAACGCAACGAGCTTTACTATTAGTATTAGTAGTATACTGTTTATTAGGTGTAAAGGTTAAAGTCTTTATAAGGAGTGCTCTTTAGAAGTATACCGCTGCTTTCTAGATAGACTAACAACCGTCTATAAAGATAATTGTCTTTGGTATTTGCTTTGGGACTACGGTATCTAAATCTATACACGCGTCTAATAGGAAGTATAGTGCGTCCTATAAATCCACCTTGCCTTTACTAAGCGGCAGTCCGCAGATTAAGACATTGGGGCGATTTATAGAAGTCCTAATAACCTTAGTCTAGTATATACGGTTACCTATAGAGCGAAAACCGGCGTTACTAAGAACTAGTTGTTCTGCCTCCTTATTAAGCATAGTAGAATAACCAAACCAAACTATATCCTAATAAAGTATTGTCTATAGCTCGCCTAACATTATAAACGTCGGTTGGAACGATTCCTATTGCTTTACCAGATAATACTTATTAATTATAATAAGTTTAATCCTAGCCTATAGTTCTAGGCTCTTTAATGCATCCCAGAAAGACTTTAATAAGGCCTACTTAGGACCAAGAAGTACGTATATATACATACTATCCTTTACTTTTTTAATTAGGGCCCTGTCTAGGCTCCTACTCTTAGCAGTAATAAGATATAGATTAGAACTATTAAGCTTCCGGATATTATCCAACTGTTTATTGCTAAGCTTGCTTAGTAGGACTATCTAGATAGTGATCTTGCCCGTTAAGATTAAAAAAGTATAAAAAATAAGACTCTTTCTAAAACCCGTGCGTGTAATAAGAAGTGTATTACCAAAACCAAATATTAGACGTCTTAAGGTGCGTATCTGTTTAAAATAAGGGGTTTAAGGGCGACCTCCTGGGTTTATATACCAGAGTATTTATTTAAGATATGCTTTTAAAACAGCTATCTATAATAGAATATTTTCCTTACGCCGAGCTTCCTTAATAATAGATAGTAATTCTTCTAGGTCTATTAAGCTGATTGCTATAATATAACCTAGTTATAGTATTGGGCGTAGATAAATCTCTACCCTGCCTGCCCCTGTCTTCTACTAACCCTTATACTATTTCTTTCTATGATTACAATTTTGTTTAGGCATCTAATTAGCCTAGGAGTTTGTAGGAGTTTGCAGGAGTTTGTGGGAGTTTATAGGAGTTAAAAAGAATACAAATTCGCTATACTCTACTTGGTAACAGGTGGTATATACAGAGAAGTAACGCCAGACACGCCCTAGGGTCCTGTATATAAGCGATCTAATTGGCCTAGGAGTTTGCAGAAGTTCGCAGGAGTTTGAAGGAGGTTATAGAACTTAGCCGACAACAAAAGTAAACGTGATATAGTTATAGTGTAGATGGTAGTGGGAGGAATGGTTTACAAGTGTTATAAACATTTAAATCCAAAATATGGTTAAGGTTTTGCATAATATATCTTATATCTTTAACTACGTTATAATTAGCTTTTATATGTATAGAATTAAAGACTATTACCTTAAGATTAAAATACATCGAACAAAGCATTAATAACTATTGGTGGGGCCTTTATAGAGCCAGTTAAAGTTAAAATGCGTAATCCAAAACATTTAAGGTGACAGGGGTGCGCAGGGGGCTGAAATTAGTACGCTGTTCTAATTGGTCCAGGAGTTAGCAGGAGTTGGTAGGAGTTAGGGCACTATTCTAATTGGCTCAGGAGTTTGCAGGCGTTTTAGAGGGTCCATGCGTTATCCCGTGTCACGGAACAAATCTTCTGCGGAGCGTCTGATTTAGGAGTTCTCCCCCCACCATGCACGGTCCCACTCAATGCACACCAAAATTAAATATTACCAAGCCTCGATTTGAGGCTGTAGAATCACATATAATTAATAAAATCGTCTAGATTTTTAATATAGTAATCTACTAGGTCTCCTTATTTAAATGAGCTACCGTATGAGATTTTCCGACCGTAGGAAGTCATTAAATTTAGTATTAAGCGCGAGTAGCCCTAGATATGACCACTCCATCTATTACCTTAATTGCGACCTTTAAAATAACAATAAGAGATTGCCTAGAAGCTTATTTCTTCCATCTACCTCCTCTCGTCAGCTTAAGGTCGTTTTAAAGCTATAGATTTGCTACGCGAGCGTATACAGCCTCCTCTCTCTAGCGGCGTTTTTCAGCAGCCTTCTTCTCTCGTTGAATCTTGGCTTGTATTCTAGCCTGCTTCCTCTATACTATCGCAAGCTGTTGTTCTTCCTTCGCAAGTTGCTTCTAAACCTTCTCATCCTATCAGCGTACCTCCTCTTGGTGTTGTAGTTACTTGCGCTTCTCTTAAAGCTCTATCGCTCGCTTAATCTTTAAGGGGCTAAAGAACATAGCCTTACAGTTAGTTTCTGCACGTAGTCTATTAAAGAGAGGCTTGCTACGAGCTCTCTTCTTCTTCTTATTACTAAACGCCTTATAGAGGCCTTTGTTTTCTAAGCGGAGGATAGCAATATCAGTAGTAAGCTTAAAAACCATATTTTTAAGCCTTTTAGCCTGCGGCTCTATAACCTTATTAACTATATCTCATAGAAGCTTGCGTACCTTTCTCCAGTTACTTACTAAGAGGGCTAAGGTATTTAAGTCCCTTAATAAGGGCCAAGAGGCTATTTTACCTTGCTTCCGTTGGGTCTTAATAGCGCTAAAAATAACATCTAAATTAAGCAGACTAAGCCCAGTATTTGCCCACCCACTAAGTATATTATCCCTAGTAAATGCCCTATTATAGGCAGCCCAAAATAGACGGAAGAAATCTTATTTTATAACAGAGGAGAGGCCCTAGCTCTCACAAATGAGATTATTAAGTTCTTAGCTGTAATATATACTAAAAGGAGAGAAGAGACTAACGTCAAGAGGTTATAATCGGTGGATTAAATAAGGCGGAAATATAGCTACTAATATCCTATACTTGTGACACCAGTTAAGGAAGTTTATATTAATATAAGATCCGTGCCCATCTAATATTAAAAGCCTCTAGAATCTTCTATTTCTAGCCTTCTTCTTTGTTTCTATATTAAAGAGGGTAGTAAGCCATAAGAATCCCATTTTATTATTTATCCAGCCTATTATAGTAGATAAAAAGAAGACCTGGTGTTATTTAGGGTTAAAATCTTAAAGCTAGAAGTCCTAGAGGTTACCCAAAATAGCTTAATAAATTAGGCCTAGAGGGAGGCTTGTTTTATTAGCGCAGATACTTATAATTACTATAATCCACTCTCTATTACCGTCTTAACTAGCGCTAAGAAGTTTACCTTAAACTGCTTCTAATTTAGTGTAGATTCTTTTACTCTTATTAAGTACGCCAATAAGAAAGCCCTTTTTATCCATATTATACATATTATGCACCTTAATCTTATACTTCTTAATCTTCTCCTTTAATAACTTGTAAAAGAGCTTATATTAATATAAATTATCAGCCCTTTTACGGGCTATATCAGCCGGGGTTAAATAGCTTAATTTTATCTTGTCTTTATAGCGCTTAATAAACCGCGAAACCCAGTTCTTTTTAGGCGTTATTCTCAAGATCTTAAAGGCAAAATTTCACACCATTTAAGGTGTAGGAGGTAGGCCACGTTTGGTAAGAAGATTAATATACCCAAGAAGAGTCCTCTCCTGCTATATTAATAGAAGAGATTTCATTTCCGTCGCATCCTCTCTAGAGCGAGTGATCTGCCAATAACGCCGCGAAAGTGTAGTACGATTAATATTAAATTCTTTAGCTGTCTAAGTGTAATTAGGAGGATCTTATAGCTCTAATGCAGCAAGAGCGACGTTAATTGAGTCCATTTTGATTGCATACGATAGAGTTGAATTTTTGGTGTTTTTAGATTTTGGTGTGCATTAAGTGGGACCGTGCACGGTGGGGGGAGAACTCCTATGAGATAACCATCCTCCACCCTCGAGAAAATATCGCGAGTTTGCGAATGAGCCCACAGACTTTTCTCTCAATTTCACCTGGTGGGCGCACCGCCACCGCAACATTTTACGCTCCGCGTTTGAGGGACCCATCTTTTTAGAACTGCCGACCATTCTCTCAAGGTTGCCTCATTCTCACTCCATCTTTCTCTGCTCCAATGGCCTCGTATACCCCCTCACAGATATACTCAAGCACCCGTGGAGGCTCTTCTGGGGTAGATTCTCCGTCTTTCCGCATGCCGCTTTTACTTAGGGTTTACAGGTATCCTTCGAAGAAGCAGTCTTTAAAGGTCTTGCGCCGGATAATGGACTGTTTATTCCTGAAATCATTCCTTCTCTGCCGTCGGACTGGGAGAAGGATTGGGCTAATCTCCCGTTTCAATCCCTCGTATTCGAAATTTTGAGCCTCTTCATCTCACCGGCCGAAATTCCACACGACTCCCTCAGAGCTATTATACGTCAATCGTACTCGTCATTTCGGGCACTAAGCGTAACACCCACTATAACATTAGACGATAAGAGGAAGATACATCTACTAGAACTATTTCATGGCCCGACTTTTGCCTTTAAGGATGTTGCGCTTCAGTTCCTAGGAAATCTCCTTGAGTTCTTTCTTGAAAGGCGAAATCAGGCCAGAGCCAAGGCAAGGCAGGGCCGCGAGCACTTAACCGTCATAGGTGCTACTTCGGGAGACACAGGTTCCGCAGGCATCTACGGCTTAAGGGGCAAGAAGGACATTTCCGTCTTCATCATGTTTCCGACTGGGAAGATTTCCCCAGTGCAGGAGGCCCAAATGACAACGGTGACCGATGGGAACGGTTAGTTTTTGCTGACCTCCAGTCAGTCAGCGCGAGGAGAGCTAATACTAGTCTAGTGCATTGCTTAAGCGTTGAAGGGACGTTTGATGATTGCCAGGTTCATGTCCCTAGTCCATTGATTTTGTGCATGATCGCTGACGATATCATCCAGGAATTTCTTAAAGACCTCTTTACCGACCACTCCCTCAACGCGGCGCATAATATCACATCCATCAACTCGATCAATGTTTCCAGGATTCTGGCCCAAATTAGCTATTACTTCGCGTCATACTTCTCGCTAATCCGCTCTGGTACCTTCGATCCCTCCGCCGACAGGCTCAGTGTCGCTGTTCCAACCGGGAATTTTGGCGATATCTTGGCCGGATTCATTGCAAAGCGAATGGGGCTTCCTATTTTAAGACTCATTGTTTCAACAAACGAGAACGATATCATTCATCGCTTTTTGCAGACTGGCGCTTACGAGAAGCCAATCCTTAGTACCGGCTCGAAGGAGAAAAATGATCATGCCGGCGGTGTGAAAGAGACGTTATCCCCCGCAATGGACATTCTCATAAGCAGCAACTTTGAGCGGCTCTTGTGGTTTATGGCATACGACGTGTACAGCTCACGCATGGACCGCACTGAGATTAGAAGAGATATCGCAAGTCTAAAGGTTAAGGAATGGCAGACCGCCCTGAAGTCGAAAGGTGGCTTCTCCGTCGAGCAGGAACTACTGGACGCTGTAAGGGCTGAGTTCTCCTCGGAGCGAGTTTCAGATGAGGAGACATTGGCGACTATTCGCGACGTATACCAATGGCCATACACTGATAGTTCGGGCTCGAATCATTACGTTCTGGATCCACATTCTGCAGTTGGTGTGGCTGCGGCACTGCGGTCCGCCGAGGCGGCACCAGGCATACATTATGTTGCCCTCTCTACGGCGCATCCTGCCAAGTTCAGTCGCGCTGTAGAGAGAGCGCTTGTCAAGGAGAAAGCGTTTCGATTCAATGACATTCTACCCCCAGAGCTCTCTGGGCTCGACGGTCTTCCAAGGCGAGTCATACATGTGCAAAAAAGCGAAGGGCTGGATGGAATTAGGAAAATCATCACGGATGAATTGAAAAAAGAGACGAAGGAAACCGCGCATAACATTACCTAACCTTATGACTTCGCCAACCACTCGTTATATAGTTCCACTAGTTCTATCATAGCCCGTATTACGTCCCGCAGCTCGTCTAATTTACTAATAAGTATCCGTAACACTTCTAGTATATCTAGAACCGCTTTATCCATTTTTTAACAGTGTCACGGGACTCACTCGTTCTCACGTCTCTGCGCGTTTTTGACGTTCTTGACCCGTGCTCACGTTCGTCCCGAGACACCTGCGCACGTTCCCCTACAACCCCTATTTATACCTTGTACCTGGCACACGAAGACTCTTCTTCTTCATCCAATGTCTTTGTATCAAACACGCATAGTTACGTGTACGTAGCCTTCTCAATTACTACCTCGTTTAGTACATTGTATCCCGGTTCGTGCCTACTCCGTGACAAACAGTAGGATATCGAATAACATAATAATTAGTCTCCCTTTAATAGTTATCTGAATTGGTCCTATTTCTAAGTTAATTATACCTCTATAAGTTATTAGATCTTTTAAAATCGTTACTAATAAGTATAGGTCTTTTCTATCTATTTAACTACTATAAGTAATATATAGTTTCGCGTTACTCCACTACCTATTAGTACCTTAGACTTTTAATCTTACTAGTTAATTCTTAAATTTAGGTATTATCCTTAAATCTCTGTAATGGTTAAGGCTTTACTATTAGCTTTCTTTAGTTCTATAGGCCTCCTCTTTTCTTAACTACTAAGTTAATTATAATTAGTCCGCTTTTAGCTCGAATTTTACTTATTTATTTTTCTTAATATACTATGGATAAATATTCTTTAGGCATTTTTACTACTATTATTCCTCTAGGTATTCTTTTATAAGGAATCTTTTTAAATTAAGCATAAAGTCCTATAATAGTATAAAGGTCACTATCTAAAGAAGAGAAATAAATAAAATAAGTCTTAATAAAACTAGTAAAAAAAAAATTTGGATTAAGGTTATATATAAAGGGTATTAAAGCACTTTAGTTAAGAGGTAATATATACTGCTATAGTTCCCTCCCTTTTAGATTTATATTAATATAAGTAATAAGGTTATAATGATCGGTATAGTTATACCAGTTAGCTACTACCACCTTTTTAGTTAGGCTTACTGCGAGAATAGTTTAGAACATTAAAATACTGCCCCTTTTAATAAGTGTTACAGCCCTATCTACATCTCCTCCTAAGCTTTATTTCGTAGAGGTCTTATAAAGCTCCGCAGCTCTAGGTAGATAGAGCTTACAACTCTATTAGGGCCTCTATAACGGCTTGCAGAGGCATATAAGATAGATATATCGCATAGGTAGAGGGTTGTCTACAATTCTATAGATCGATTTTTATAATAATGTAAGTAATAGGGTTATAACGGTCGGCATACTAACAAATTTTCGTCTATACGCAGTTTTAATATTCTAAACCGTTATAACTATACCGACCGTTATAACCCTATTACCTACGTTATATATAAGCTTAGTATTTCTATACCTTTTTTTATATCTAGTACATAATATATCCTTAATAAGTGCTTTTTATTTTTTACCTTTAGTGTTTATATATTCTATATATAATATTATATATATAACCTATATTAATATATAGTACGTATAACGGGACTGCCCGTTACGCGCGCTACGCCATACGCGTAGCTGGCGTTATAGGATTCCTTTCCTTTCCTTTCCTTACTTAGCATTACTTGGCAGATAGTTTATCCGCCCTATTACCCCTATCCCATACGCCGTTAAGAAAGGTGCTCCTTTTACCAAGCCAACTAGAGGCTTTAGATTTAATTAAGTCTTAGCAAAATTAAGATAGGATATCCACCTATTACGCCTGTCGGGCCGTAAGGGCCTTTATTATTATAAAGTATTCTAAGGCCTAGTGATCTAAAACTACCTAAATGGGTTTAGGGGTCCCTTCTAGCTATACTCGCTAGTGCTAAAAGCTAGAGATAATAGCTAGCATTTCCTTATTATAAATTAGGTAGTTTAGCTTAGTATCTACTATAGTCTTTAAGTAGTAAGAAATAGGATGCTACTCTCTGTCCGTCTATTTCTAGAAATAAATACTAGTAATAACACTATTTAAAGCATCGGTTTCTAGTATTAAGGGCCGTTTTAGGTTAAAGTAGGTAAGTAAGGAAGCGGAGACTAGTCGTTTCTTAAGCTTATTAAAGGCCTACCTATATACGGTGTTAAAGTAGAAGGGCTAGTCCTTTTAGGTAAGGCGGCTAAGGGGCTAAGTAATTCTACTATAGTTCTTAATAAAGCATTAGTAGAAGTTATGGAAACCTAAGAATAATTATACCCCCTTTATAATCCTTAGGGGAACCTACTAGTTAATTATAGCCGTCTTTCCTAAATCTGCCTTAATTCCGTCTATACTAACAATAAACCCTAAGTATTTTATACGCTTAACACCAAATTCTAATTTCCTAATATTGGCCTAAAGGCTAGCCTTGCGGAGCCGTTATAGGACCTTATAGATATACTCTTTATATTCCAACTCATTCTTAAAGTAGATTATAATATTATCTAAGTAGGCAGTGCAGAAGTTATTAAAGTAGTTAAAGAGTATATTATTTATATATCGCTAGTATATAGCTAGTCCGTTAGTTAGTCTAAAAGGAAATACTTTATATTTATATAATCCATAACAGGTCTAAAATATAGTAAAATCTACAGATCTGGGGTCTATTCTAATTTAGTAAAAGGCCTAATAGATATTAAGCTTTATAAAGATCTTAGCTCTACTTATTTAAGCTAGTATTTTATTAAGTAGAGATAGCGGATTGCGGTCCTTACGGGTTATATTATTTAGCTTATAGTAGTTAATACAGAAACAGTGTCCTTTATTTAGCTTTTTAGTAAAGAGAATTGGCATAGCAAAAGGGGCTTAACTAGGCTTAATAAATCCCTTATACAGGTTACTAATAAAGTACTACTTAGTGGCCTATAATTTAGTAATAGATTGCTAATAAAGGGGGGTATAACTAAGGGAGTTTTCCTTGTCCAGTTTAATCTCAATCTTATAGTTATATAGTTAGTAAGGCGGAAGTATGTCTAATACTATTACGGTGCTGGTGGAAAACGGTGGATCATAGCAGTAGATTATAGCGGACAATCGCAGACAGTTTTAGACAATCTCGGACAGTATTACGGTACTGGCAAATTGCCGCAGATTGCAGTTACGTAACGCGAAGATCGCATAAAACATTAAGCGGCGCTGCTCTTCTTCTCCTTTCCTTTCTCTAGCTTTGGATTCTTATTTATAGACAATCTAATTATATAGGCTTGCGCGACCCTCTTGCCGTGCTTATGCCTTAATTAACTAAGTCGCTAACATTATCTAAAGCTTATTATTACTCTTTCTTCCTAAGAAGGAACTTAAAAATATCTATCTATAAAACTATAAATAGGACAAGGACATAGAATAGGACCCTAAGGATATTACCAGGACTATAAGGACAGGATAGACTTAAGAACCAAAAGAACATAAATAGAACGCAAAACCTAAGAATAGGACACACATAGACTAGAACCCCTAGAAAATAAACAAACACCAGAAATTACCTAAAACCCCTACCACTATACTAAGAAATACAGCAGCTGGCAAAGCCGCTATAGGACCCACAAATACCTCTAATAGTAAAACAGTCGCCATCTTAACCCCCTAGGAAGAGCTTACAGCAGCTAATGCTAAAATTAAACGGCTTTAAGAGCTGCTTAAAACCAGAGACACCCCTATACCTAGTAAGGAGTTATTAGACACTCAGAGACTTGCTATGGTCCTTAAGGCCCTAGCCCAACATACAGCATTAGCATTATTATGGTCCGCGAAGGTTGCAGACCCCCTATTACTTACAAATAGAACTAACCCTACATTTAATAACTGGAAGCTTTAATTATAGGATAAGCTTAAAGTCAATGCGGACCACTTCCCCACTACTTAAGCTAAGATGGCCTACGTCTTTGGCTATACTAGTAGAGATATACAGATGCACCTACATCCACAATACGCCTAGAACTCAGCAGATCCCTTCCTCTCTAGAGACAAGATAATTAACTACTTATCTTCCATTTATAAGGACCCCTTTAAGGTACAGAACGCCCGCCTTAATTATAAAGCTCTTAACATAAAGACAATGGAGACCTTTTTAGCCTTTTAGACCCGCTTTCTGCACCTAGCCGGCCAAGCCCAAATTCCCTATAAAGACCTAATGCTGGACCTCTTTAATAAACTTACCCTAGACCTACAGCGCGCCATACTGCCAGTTTTTACTACTATACAGACGCTAAAGGTACTTACGGACCACTGCCTATCTATTAACTAAGGCCTCTGTTAAATTAAGGCACGAGCTAAGCGGTATAAAGCTAGAAACTCTTTAAACTAGACCGCAAGCACTACACAAACGGCCTATAACACTCTAGCATAATCTGCAACTCCTACAGCACCAGCCGTACAGCCCACCATTAATTTAGCAGCTAGCTATGCAGCTAGTCCTACTACGGGTCTAGCGCACACTTAGCCTATATACAACAACCCCTATAAATAGGCCCTTAGTAATTAAGGAGCTTGCTTCTTATACAGCCAGAAAGACCATTTTACAAAGAATTGCTAGATAAAGGCAAAAACAGGCAAGGTTCTATTAATTCAGAAGGACAGTATAGAGTTAGAAAAAGAGGAACCCTAGAGAAAGACTCCTCTCCAGGGTTAAAAGGAATTAATATATTATATATTAATCTAGGTTAGCTAGTTGGTAGAAGAAGCTACACTATCCCTTATACTTTATTTTATAATGGATATTAAGTTTTAACCTCCACTTTAGCTAACTCTAAAGCAAATGCCTTTGCCTTAATAGATACCCAGTATACCGTAAAGCTAGCTGAATTTTTAAATACGCCTCTTAAGGAACTGCCTAAACCAGTTCCTATTTGCGGGTACAACAGATAAATAGGACCACCTATTATAACTATCTTACAAATCTACCTCCGTGTTAATAGATAAAGGCAGTATAATATCCCCTTTCTTATTATAGACCTAGGAAGCCATAATATAATCTTAGAAAGAAAATAGCTAGCCTATTTAGGCTTATAGCTTAACATATAGAGTAGACAGCTTATCTAGCCTAAATCCCTACCCCTAACCCCTTCCTTTATAAAAGAAATCAGTATTATAATAGAAAACCTTATACAGCCCTAGATTAATACTATTTACTAGGCTAATGCTATATATAGGGACTAGGCCTTTAAGAAGGATATACAGCTTAATCTGTAACGGATTCATATACTATACCGCCCCTAGACTACCTATGTTACGCCACCTACACTAAAGATCTAGGAAATTAGTAGTAACCTAGCTAAGTCCCCTATAGAGAACTTAGGCCCTATATAGCTACAAAGGAAGGCCAGGAATACTAGACGCTATACTAAACTAATAGACTGAAAGGACAACTTATAGAAAATGGAATATAAGCTAAGGAAGACTATAAACCCTATACCACAAAATACAGCCCAACAAAAATCTATAAAGAAACCTATAGACCTTCCCCTAGTTAATATCTACTGCATTAGCGCCATAGGATTCTACTAGAACTTGGTTTAACCTAATACTATTACCTTTACCACTAGCTTATATAAAATTAATTAAATAATTAAGGAAAAAGAAAGCAAGCTTAGTAGATAGGAAAGTAAGCTTATAGATAAGGAGCTAGTAGAATAGAAACTGCCCTATTAACACTAGAAATTTAAAGACATATTCTCCAAGGCAGCGTCTAATATACTCCCACCTTACTAACCTTACAACCACAAAATTAAGATTAAGCTAGATAAGGAAGACACCCTTAGTTATAGCCCCCTTTATTAGCAGTCTACTGCCAAATTATAGGCTATAAAGCAGTACCTTATTAATAACCTAAATAAGGGCTTTATTAAGCCTAGTTAAGCCCCTTTTAACTTACCTATTCTCTTTACTAAAAAGCTAAATAGAGGACTTTATTTCTGCATTAACTACTATAAACTTAATAATATAACCCGTAAGGACTACTACCCCCTACCCTTACTTAATAAGACTCTAGCCTAAATAAGTAGAGCTAAAATCTTTACTAAGCTTAATATCTGTTAGGCTTTTTACCAGATTAAGATAGACCCTAAGTTAGAAAACCTTACTACATTTTAGACCCGTTATAGAATATATAAATATAAAGTACTTCCCTTTGGACTAACCAACGGACCAGCTATGTACCAGCAATATATAAATAATATACTCTTTAACTACCTTAACGACTTCTATACAGCCTACCTAGATAACATTATAATTTACTCTAAAAATAAGTTAGAATATAAGGAGTATATTTATAAAGTCCTATAACAGCTCTAAGAGGCTGGCCTTTAGGCTAATATTAGGAAATTGGAATTTAGTGTTAAGCGCATAAAGTACCTAGGGTTTATTGTTAGTATAAATAGAATTAAGGCAGACCTAGAAAAGACAGCTATAATTAGCTAATAGATACCCCCAAGGACCATAAAGGGGGTGCAGTTATTTTTAAGGTTCTGTAACTTCTACTAACGCTTTATTAAGAACTATAGTAGAATTACCTAGCCCTTAAGCCAACTTACCTATAAGGACCGGCCCTTTTACTTTAATACTGTATATAGGCAGGCCTTTAATAAGCTTAAGAAACAACTAGTCTCTGCTCCCTTACTCACCCACTTTAATCCAGAACGGCCCTTAATGCTAGAAACTAATACCTCAGACAGTGTTATAGCTGGCGTTTACTCCCAAAAGTAAATAGACAGAAAATGGCACCCTATTGCTTACTATTTAAAGACTATAATAGATACTAAGCTAAACTACCCAATTCACGACAAAGAAATGCTGGCTATTATCTCTAGCTTTTAGTACTAGCAAACACAGTTAAAAGGAGCCCCTAAGCCTATTTAAGTAGTTTTAGACTATAAAGCCCTAGAATATTTTATAACAATAAAGGCCCTTATAGCCTAGTAGGCATACTAGGCGGAGGTCCTATCCCAGTTTAACTTCCTAATTATATACAGGCTAGGTGCTACTAACTATGCAAATGCTCTTACAAGGCGTAAATAGGACCTAGATAACTAGGCAGCTATAAAGATCTTATTATAGACTTAGACGCTACTACAATTAGAATGCCTTAAACCCTAAATACGGGCAGAACTAAATACAGACCCTTTAAGCGCTGAGATATATCCTGTTAATTCTATAGAACTTAACCTTATTAATAAACTGCTACAGGTAAATTATACAGCCCCTTCTCTATAGGAGTACCGTGAAAAGGCAAAGGATTCTACTGGCCTATAGTCCCTAGAAAACAGACTACTTAAGTACTAGGAACAGCTAGTAGTAGTAGAGGAACAGAACTTATAGACTTAGCTTATTACTAAAGCACATGCTTAGGTCTCTATAGCCCACCCTAGAAAGAATAAAACCTATAAGATTATTAGTGACCGTTACTACTAGCCTAGAATGGTTATAGATATTGACCGCTATATACAGAACTATAACAACTGCTATAGGTCTACAATTCTACAAGATAAGACCCTAGGGCTATTAAAGCCACTCCTAATACTAGAACGCCCCTAGCAGCATATCTTTATAGACTTCTATAAGTTACCTATAGACCGCAACGGATATAATATGGTTATAATCCTAGTTAACCACTTTAGCAAGCGCCCGTTCTTAATCCCCTATTATAAGAATATTAATGCTAAAGCGGCGGCCCAACTGTATATCTACTATGTCTACTAAATTTACGGACCACTAGATACTATTATATCCAACTGTAGGCCGTAGTTTATATTAGCCTTCTAAAACGAGTTTACCTAGATCCTAGGTATTAGGCTAAAGCTCTCTATAGCATACTACCCCTAAACAGACGGTTAGACAGAGATTATAAATTAATACTTAGACTAGAGACTCTAGCCCTTTATTAACTACTTTTAGGATAACTAAAGTGAACTACTACCTATAATGGACTACGCCTAGGCAACCCTACCCTATAACTCTATAGGGTTTGCACCTATTCAGCTAGAAATAGGATACTTACCTTATATAAGCTTTAACTAGGAAAGACTAGAAGGACTACAGACTATACACAAAAAACTATCTTATAAGGAAGTACAGTAATATACTAGATACTTAGAAGAAGTATAGACAGTAGCCTATAAGAACCTAGAGAAGGCCCAGAAATTAATAAAACAGTAGGCAAATAAGCACAGGCGCGAGCCTAACTTTACTATAGGCAATAAGGTCTAGGTTATAATAAAGAACTAAAAGATAGAACGGTCTAGCTATAAGCTAGACTATAAAATAGCAGGACTATATAAGATCCTTAATAAAGAAGGCAACTTATACAAGGTTAAACTCCTAGACTTAATTAAAGTCCACCCTATTTTCTTACCAGATAAGCTACAGAAAGCTATAAATAACCCACTACCTAGATAAAAGAATAAGCCTCCACTGCCGATTTAAGTTAATAGCGATAATAAATAGGAAGTTAATAAAATACTAGCCTATAAACTAGTACAAGGAACGCTAAAATACCATATCTAATAGAAAGGTTACAATCTAGACCCAACCTAGTACCCCGCTTAAAATTTTATAGGTTACCCCTAGAAGCTTAAAGAGTTTTATAACTAATACCCTAATAAGCCAGGACCCCTAAAGTATCTAGACAAGTAGATAGAGTACTAGTATAGCGAAGATAATAAGCTACCTATTGAGCATATAGATAAGAACACCCCATGGACATAAATACGGACATATAAAGCCTAAGGGCAGGCTTTTTTAGAGGGGGGGTAATATTACGGCGCTAGTAGAAAATGGTGGATTATGGCAGTGAATTATAGCGGACAATTATAGATAGTTTTAGACAATCTTAGACAGTATTACAGTACTGGCAAATTGCCGTAGATTGCGGTTATATGACGCGAAGATTGTATAAAACATTAAGCGGCGCTACTCTTCTTCTCCTTTCCTCTCTCTAACTTTGGATTCTCGTTTATAGACAATCCAATTATACAGGCTTGCGCGACCCTCTTGCTGTGCTTATACCTCGATTGACTAAGTCGCTAACAAATACTGCCTTAGAGAATATATCTTTAAACTTCTAGTATTAATAGGGCAGTTTCTATTTTACTAGCTTCTTATCTATAAGCTTACTTATATATCCGCTAAGCTTACCTTCCTTTTCCATAATTATTTAATTAATTTTATATAAGTTGGTTATAAAGGTAATAGTATTAAGTTAGACTAAGTTCTAGTAGAATCCTACGGCGCTAATATAATAGATATTAATTAGTAGGAGGTCCGTAGGTTTCTTTATAGGCTTTTATTAGACCGTATTTTATAGTATAAGGTTTATAGTCTTTCTTAGCTTATATTCTATTTTTTATAAGTCGTCTATCTAGTTTATTAGTTTAGTATAGCGTCTGGTATTTCTAGCCTTCCTTTATAGATATATAGGGCCTAAATTCTCTATAGGGGGATTAGCTAGGCCACTACTAACTTCCTAGGTCTTTAGTGTGGGTAGTATAATATAGGTAGTATAGGGGCGGTATAGTATATAGATTTATTATAGATTAAGCTATATATCTTTCTTAAAGGCCTAGTTCCTATATATAGTATTAGCCTAGTAAATAGTATTAATTTAGGGCTATATAAGGTTTTCTATTATAATACTAATTTCTTTTATAAAGGAAGGGGTTAGGGGTAAGGTTTTAGGCTAGATAAGTTGTCTACTCTATATATTAAGCTATAAGCTTAGATAGGCTAATCATTTTCTTTTTAAGATTATATTATAGCTTTCTAGGTCTATAATAAGGAAGGGGACATTATACTACCTTTATCCGTTAACATAGAGGTAAATCCACAAAATAGTTATAATAGGTAACCCTATTTATCTGTTATACCCATAAATAGAAATTAGTTTAGGTAGTTCTTTAAGGGGTATATTTAAAAAATTAGCCAGCATTATAGCGTACTGGGTATCTGTAAGGGATATTATTGCGGTACCTTAGGTTGCCCTTAAGGCAACCCCCAGACACCCCTTAGACGTCCGTCAGTTATATGCCAGAGGCACGTGCCCCTAGTATATAGTCTCCACAATCCCAGAGGCCTTACCTCCTTAAGAATTTATCTCCTTTATAATCTATCTATTCCTATAATTGTGTTCTTATAGCCCCCTGTCTATAAAGTCCCCTTATATTCGAATCCTTTCTACTCCATTTAGAAGGGCAGCTGGCTTAAAGACAAAATTGTTTATTTATATTTTTATTTACACCCACTATCCTACCTTAAAAATCTCGCGACGACTTGAATGGAAACTCCATAGATACCTTATAGAAAGCCGTCGCATTAAGGCAGGAAGGTCCCTTTGATAGTAAGAGATTGCGACAATATAAACCTCTGGGTAAGACGGCTAAACAAGCCCTAATACCTAGATGCACTAGGAGCTCGAAAACTCTCGCATACCTACAGTCACCGCTAAGGAAAACGCAGACACCCTCTACAACGGACGCAACGCCGCCGGAAAGCAACTGGAACCCCTCTAGCCCTACCCAGGCCAATTAGAAGATTAAGCGCCAGAGGCAACCCTAAGATCTTCCCCTAAGCTAGAAATGCCAGAGGAATATACTAACGCGTCTAACCAGGGACCCAACTGGAACCCTCCTAGAAGACCACCGGCCTATAATTAGCACAGTGGCGGTGCATAGACTATTTACGAGCTAAGTAGGCCTACCCCTTTAGGTAACCTAACCTAACTACTAACTTAAGACTTAAGCCTTGTTAGGAAACCTATACTAGCTACTAGTACTAACACTACCTCCGTAGCTAGAGCCTTCCTAAGCCGGAGCCTAGGAAGTCAGGAGCCCCATACCAATCTTCTATAAAGAGGATATTAGGAAGCCGTCGCAAGGCTCTCAGAAGCTATATAGGAGGGAGCCACTAATAAATATATTAGAAACCTCTAGGGGTAGATCCAGGTCTAGTAAAACTTAATCCAGATTAGACAAAATCTTTTACAATTAAGCCAAAACTAAGGACTCCCTAGGGGTTACCCTATACCCTCCTAAGGAGGTATAGAAGATTTAGAGAGGCATTTACGCAATAAGCAGAAGAAAGATATAGACTAACTAGCTAAGGCCTCTAACAGTCTAGAACTCCGCCCCAGACCCAAGGCTTACTACTTGGATAATTAGGTCCGCGAAATAGATAACTTCTTTAAGATACTAATAATATAAGATAACACTAAAGAACGTACCTAATAGATTATTAGTAAGATTAAAGATCTATTACTAAACTAGATTATACTTAGTCAGCTTAATAAAGATTAAATTATTACATAGCCACAGCTGTAGACCTTTCTAAAGAATTGGATCCAGGATCCGTATGTCGTATAATATAGTAACACGGAGCAATTCTAGAATGGTATATAGCATAACAACGAGGATTTCCGCTAGTTTATAAACTATATAGAAACCTAAGCTTAATAGATAGATCTAGAGCCCTTTAAAAACAAGGATAGCAGTATCCGCAAGAAAAAGAAGATTGGATTTATCTAGGCTAGAATAAAGCTACTAATTTATAACAAAGTAAGGCGCGTGGGAGCCCTGTTAAGGATTACTATATATACCAATTTTAAACAAGCGGTTCTAAACGCTAAGGAAGCGGTAAGGAACCAGACCTCTTCCGGTAGGAATCCGGGGGGTCACCAGAAGCGCGGGCACTATAATAGTAATATAGGGCAGTCCTAGCCTTTAAAGAAACCTTTCTTAAAGAGAATGTTAGAAGGGTTAAAGTTAGGAAACCTAAGCAGTGGGAAAGAGTCCTAGGGCCAATCTAGCACCCACCTAATACCCTTATAAGACAACCCCAAGAAGCTAAGAGAAAGCTTCCCTAGAGGTAAAGCTTATTAAAAGGGCAAGTAGGGCGATAGTCGTACTGACCTAAAAAAAGAAAAGCCCTAGTTGCGGACCTTTCCCGGTTACAACTAGGGCAAGATACAGAAGGGAAGACTCTTCATATTGCTATTAAGCTGGAAATGATACTCCCTACTAGTAAGGTACGGCAGCTCCAAGCACTATATAATAGTGGCGCCGAAATCAACCTTATACAGTACGACTTAGCAAAAGAGCATAAGCTTGTCCTATTATAAAGGTAGCGGAAACCTATTACAGGCTTCCTAAATAAGCATTAGATTAAACTACACAGTGCGTATAAGCTTACGGTGTTAGTAGCCAACATACACAACCGCATTAAGGTGGTTGGCCCGCAGCCCTTCTAGGCGGCTAACTTCGCAGGTTACAACCTTATCCTTAAATACCCTTAGCTCGCGGAAGCAGATCCTAAGATACGCTTTAAGACAGGAACCTTTAAATGGTAGAATAATAAGGAATTGGAAGGGCGTATATTACTAATAAGTTTTAAACATATCCTAGAGGATATAGAGCCAGATAAAATAGTATACGTTCTACACCTAAAGAAGTATCAGATTCAACCCCTATTCTATAGCAAGATGGGTATAGAGCCTAGTATAGGCGATAACCCCTCTATAACGGACACCCTATGGGGAACTGCCGGATAGGTCGCGGAGACATTGCAGGGAGGTAGCAATCTCGAAGATCTTACAAGATACTTTTATTGTTACGGGTTACTATGGCTCAAGCAATATATAGAGAATATACTACAGCACCTTAAACGTTGTATTAAAGAATTCCCTACCCTCTACTAGCTGCCGCATGCAACTGTTTAATATATAGTAGTAACCATGTATAAACAACCGCTATAGCATATAACGCTGCCCGCGAGCGTCCTAAGGGAGCTCCGGGACCTACCCAAAGATAATACAGAGGACGAGCGCGACCCCAATTTATTAAATATTCTATTAGGCCTAAGGGACTTACTAAGGGTATTTTTAGGTAGATAAGCCAGAGTCCTTACACAGAGCTCAGAATACGATTATGTAATTAATCTAGAAGAGGGTAAAGTACCCCTAAACCTTCCTATCTATAACCTCTTTTACAAAGAGCTTAAAATCCTGTGGGAGTACCTTAATAGTTTAATAGAAAAGGAATGGATTTAGCCTAGTAAGTCGCTAGTAGGCGCACCAATCCTCTTCATCCCAAAACCAGATGGAACTATAAGGCTATACATAGACTACCGCGGTCTTAATAAAGTAACAATTAAGAACCGTTACCTACTACCACTAGTCAGTAAAATGCTAGATTAATTATCCAGGGCGAAGATCTTCACGAAGCTAGATCTATAAGACGCCTATTATAGGCTCTATATTAAAGAAGGGGACGAGTAGAAGACTACTTTTAAAACCTAATATAGCCACTTTAAGTATCTAGTGATGCCTTTTAGGCTAGCCAATACGCCTACGACATTCCAGTTATATATTCACAGAGCCTTAGGGGGACTTATTAATTATATATATATTATCTATCTAGATAACATCCTAATCTACTTAGAAGATAAGGATTAGCATAAACAGCACGTCTGCGAAGTGTTAGAACGCTTAGATAAATAAGGCCTCTACGCTAAGGCGTTAAAATACACCTTTAATACCAAGCAGGTCGAGTTTCTGGGTTACATTATAACGCCTATAGGTATAGTTATAGACCTAGTACGGGTATAGACAATCTAAGAGTGGCCAGAGCTAGAGAGCTACTGGGATATTTAAGTATTCCTAGGCTTTGCCAATTTCTATAGGCGCTTTATCTATAACTACTTAGACATCGCCCAGCACCTATTTAACCACATTACAGAAGCTTCCTAAGACCCGACCCAAGGAGCAAAAGGCTTAAAGGCGGAAAGGAAGAAAACCAAGAAGGGACTAACCAAGTAGTATAGACCATGGACATGGCCCGAAAAGGTATAGGAGGCCTTTTAGAAACTACGAGTAAAGTTCATAAAAGCTCCATTACTACAGTATTTTAACCCAGATTAACTACTAATAATAGTTACTAATGCATTAAATTTCGCTTTTACTAGTATCCTACTCCAACCTAATAGGCATCCGGACGCTACCCAGCTCTACTAGAGACCAGTAGCATTCTATAACAGAAAATTCCAGGGCCCTAAAGTTAGGTATTATACCCACAATAAGGAACTGCTAGCTATAGTTAACTACTTTAAATAGTGGCGACATTACCTCGAGCACGCGAGCTATACCACTTGTGTACTCTTAGATCATCATAATCTACGCTACTTTATAACTATAAAGGAGCTTACACCTTGGTAAGCCAGATAGGCAGAGGAGCTCACGCGTTTTAATTTCAAGATTAAATATAAGCTAGGGGAAAGCAACCCTACTAATAGACCGTCACGACGGCCAGACTATGCTAAAGGCTTTAAAACGGGAGACGGAAAGCAGATAATAGATATCTTACTCCCTATATTACAGAACAAGCTCTGGGTGTGGGATGCTCAAGCACCCATAGCTCTATATATTAAGTCTTAGGCGATGCAAACCCTATTGGCATCTAGTAGCGTTCCGGCTAGTACCCGGTCCGTTTCCAATAAGGGCCTAAATATGCCTAGACAGGATATCCCTAATACGAGTTCGGAACCTAGTAATATATTACCCCTAATTACTAAGCTATCCCCTTAAGCCAATAGCAAAGCTATAGAGCAATTGGAACTCGGAGCCCTATAATAACTAAAAGACTTTAACCTCGTAGCCGCCTTCCTAACGCACGCGCATTAAAGAATTACAAGATCCATAGTACCATCTAGTCTTATACTTGGAGCAGTATAGGACAAAACAGCTTTTACCTAGGAACTATCCGAAAGGTTAACGGATCTTATCCATAAGGTACAATAGAGGGACGCCTCCTATGCCATCTTCAATGCGGAAGTAGGCCGGAAACGTGACAAAAAGGAAGCTATAAGGCACTAAAATTAGGAACTAGACCCAATGGGCCTACTACGTAGAAATGGCAAGGTTTGGGTGCCATATAAAGCAAATCTACAGTAGAAGATTCTTATAAAGAATTACAATAATCCTCTAGGCGGCCACTATGGTCAAGTTAAGACAGTGGAATTACTTTAACGCAAATACTATTGGCTAAGGCTCAGGTAGGAAGCAAAGAAGTACATTAGCTACTATAAGAAGTGTTAAGTATATAAAATCCAAAGGTATAAGCTATAGGGTTTACTTAAATCGGTTCCTCCTACAAACGAACTATAGTAACATTACGCTATGGATTTCATTACGGATCTCCCACTATTTAAGGATAAGCAAGGACGAATATATAATTCGGTCCTTATACTTATTAATAGGTTTTTAAAGTACGTCCAATACCTTCCCATTAACAAGATAATTAATGCATAAGCGCTTATAAACCTAATTAGGGAGAAATGCTTTCTTAAGGTAGATTAGCCATACTCCATTATTACTAATAGGGGCAGCGTCTTTATAAGCCAATACTAGTCGGATCTATGCTTCTATTTAAAGATAGACTATTGTTATAGTACGGCTTTCCACCTACAGACGGATGGGCAAACGGAACGCCAGAACTAGGAACTAGAGTCTTACCTATAGATGTATTTAAACTACCAATAAGACAATTAGTGTAAGCTACTTCTGTACGCGGAGTACGCTTACAACTCAAAGCAATATATATTGTATTAGTACACACCAATCTAGATTGCCTATAGCGTCTAACTATTAGGATTTAATGGTATACCTAATAATCACTAGCTAAGACAGTAGGATTAATTATAGGACCCTACCAGGAAGTCCAAGGACATCCACTAAAGAGTACAAGGGTACCTTAAGGTATAGGAGGAGTAATAGAAGCATATAAAGCAAAGCCTATAAGATACTCAGGAGCAGTAGAAACTTTAGTATAACCACAAACACTAGGACAAGTATTTTGGAGTAGGTAATAAGGTTCTTTTACGTTTAATAAATATTAAGACCTATCAACCATTAAAGAAGCTTGATGTAAGATACCTAGGTCCCTTCCAAGTTAAGAAATAAATTGGCAAGCTAGCCTACCGTCTCCAGCTACCCCTATCTATGGCCTATATACATCTAGTGTTTCATATAAACCTACTAGAGCCATGGCATAGACCACCGCCAGAAAAGAACTTCCAACCAAGCCCAATTAAACACCCTAAGGTGGTGGGCGAGCGGTATAAGGTTGAAGCTATACTATACTATAAGTCTGTCAAGAACAAGCTTTAGTACAAAGTTAAATAGCTAGGCTAGCCTACTAAAGAGTCTATATAGGAACTAGAGGACTACCTTAAGTATTATAAAGATATTCTAAAAGAATATTAGGACCAAGGTCCATAATCTATAAGGCGCAAAAAGCGCTTTAATATTACTATATCATCGCAACCTAAAAAGAAAGCTCGTGGTAGGCCGCGAAAGGCTCTAGAGAGTAAGAAATAGATAGCTACCATTCTATACCAAGGTGGTTTAGAAGTAGCTATAGTGAACCAGACATAGAACAAATACGCTTTAGAAACTACAAGGGTTAAAGCTATAGCCTAGGGCAAGAGACGTCCTTAGCCTTTTCATGTACATAGTATAGGAATTAATAGGGCATTTTACTAGTATTACATTCCCTATAGGCTTTTAAGCCCTCTCCGTAAGCCTTCCAAGCACCTTAATTAAGGCCCTTAACTACTACTATATATAAGAACAAATCCCAAATCCTATAAGTTTAAACCACGAATGCCTAGAGCCACTACGCCTTATCCTTAGAAGCAGGATTAGTATCCATAGGGCCACCAAGTAATGGCTAACAGAAATAAGACCCCTTAGTAGGGGTATAAGCAGGCATAAAAATGGGCGTAGGACGATGAGGTGTAGCTAGGGCGGATATCCTTAAACGCTTAACACCAATATTAGGTCCAAACCAGTACCAATAAAGCTCTTACGGCGTAAGCTTATAGTCAATAAAGACACGCTTAAGCCTGGAATAGACAGAGACGTTGGCTAGTTAGTATAATCCAGAACTACCAAGACCTTACTATAGCAACTATTAGTTACCTATCCACTAGGTACCCAAAGGGTAACCTACCTAATAACGCATTATATTATGCTCTTTCGAAACCTAACGCGCATACACAAACTCCTTCTTGTGGTACGTGGCGACCTTCTTCTTATTATCCCTATCCTTTACCCTATCCTTAGTATACCAACCTTGCTCTCGTATCAAGCGTTGCTGGCTGGCTTACTGGGAATTGTAAGCGGTATAGATGGCTGTAGTATAATCTCAAATTCAACCCAGTCGCTTAGCATTAGCACTGGAATAAAAAAGCGCCTAGGCAATATAGTAGTTGAGGACATTAAAAGCACGCCGCCACTTAGGCCCGGGCTATTGGAAAGCTTAAAGTCAGTAATAGAAAACTATCTATAAGATAGAAAAACCCACCTTAACGCAACTGCCGCTTTTAGTACGTATGCAACAATTACAAGGACTAAAGGTATTTAACCTTACATAGTGTATCCTATTGCAGGCCTCTAGGATCCTCTTATTAGATTTCTAGTCTTTTAAGGATATACAGGCAAAGTCATTTAAGTAGGACTAGCACCAGTTGTGAGTTAGCGGAGGTTAGGGTTCTATATACAACGGCAGGGCTAGGATATACTAAGAAATCGGCTTAGAAGAGCAGTTAGCAGGGGAACAAAGAGGCATATTAAATTAATAATAGAAAAGAAGAAAATCTTAATAATATATTAAAGATACGTCCAAAATTGGACGAAGGTTAATGATGGGGGGTTAGGTGTTAAGGAAAAGAATTAAGCTTAATAAGCAAGGCATCTTATACTTTACCTTCCAATACCCTTCCGGTGAATAGCCGTAACCTTGCCGACGTAGCTCTGTTATAATAGCGTTATTCAGAAGAAAGGAAACACGAGCATATGTTATCTAACTATCACTTCCTTATAAAAACTAATAACGCGGCCAGGGAAGGCAACTAAGACGTTAATTAAAGACGTATATAGGTTAAATTATACATAATTAATGCTACGGTATTAAAGAACAACGTCACGGACGTTCTTAACAATCGTATAAGGGCTACAGATGCTGTTGCGAAGTGTCCCTCCTGTTTACTAGGCAGAGAAGCTATGCCAGTTATATAAGCATAGGACTACTAGATTTGGAAGCATATATACCAAATCTTAGAAGACAGGTCTCCTTAATTAACTAATTAATACCTTAACCGCACTAGATAGCCAAAGGGCGAATGCAGAAGTAATGCGTTAGTGACATAGAGGATTATAAAAAGAGATCATGGATCAATATCTTAGTAGTTAAAAGACGGCGGTAAGCTAAGGCCCTATACGCCAAACCCAATACCAAAAGGTTCTATGGAACTATATAAGGAACACCAAATTGCCTATAACACTTATGATTAATTGCAGACCGGCGTAAAGGCTTAGATGTAAAGTTACATAAAAATCCTTAAGTTAGCCTAGGTAGTTACCGGCACATTTCTAGTAGGCTTCTAATAGGTCTCCAGGCAATCCTCACATCTTTTCTCCAGTTATATTTTTCCCTTATTAAGGTTTTTAGGAGTTTAAAGCAGGGGTTAGATAGATAGATAATATATAGCGGCATACCAATATCTTTTCAAACCCCTTCTGGGACGAGCCCTCCATAATCTCCCTACCGCAAAGTAACGGCGATCGGGGACCGACCGCAAGAAGGGGGGGGGCAATGTAAGGGATATTATTGCGGTACCTTAGGTTGCCCTTAGGGCAACCCCCAGACACCCCTTAGACGTCCGTTGGTCACGTGCTAGAGGCACGTGCCCCTAGTATATAGTCTCCACAATCCCAGAGGCCTTACCTCCTTAAGGATTTGTCTTCTCCACAATCTATCTGTTCCTACAATCGTGTCCTTATAGCCCCCTGTCTACAAAGTCCCCTTATAGTATCTATTAAGGTAAATATATTTACTTTAGAGTTAGCTAAAGCAGATATTAAAACTTAATATCTATTACGGAATAAAGTGTAAGGGATAGTATAGCTTCTTTTACTAACTAGCTAACCTAGATTAATATATAATATATTAATCTCTTTTAACCCTAAAGAGTAGTCTTCCTCTAGGGTTTTTTTTTCTAACTCTATACTATCCTCCTATATTAATGGAACCTTGTCCATTTTTACCTTTATTAAGTAGTTTTTAGTAAAGTAGTTCTTCTAGCCATATAAGAAATAAGCTTCTTAATTACTAAGGGCCTATTTATAGGGGTTGTTATATATAAGCTAAGTATATGCCAGACCCATAGTAGAACTAGCTACGCGGCTAGCTGCTAAATTAATAGTAGGCTATATAGCTAGTGCTATAAAAGTTACAGATCGTACTAGAGTACTATAGGCCATCCTTATAGTGTTTACAGTCTAGTTTAAAGAGTTTTCAGCTTTATACCGCTTAGTTTATACTTTAATTTAATAATGGCCTTAGTTAATAGCTAGGTAGTAGTCTATAAGTACCTTTAGCGTCTATATAGTAGTAAAAACTGGCAGTACGGCGCGATATAAGTCTAGGGTAAGCCTATTAAAGAGGTCTAGTATTAGGTGTTTATGGGAAATTTAGGCTTAGCTAGCTAGGTATAAAAAGCGGGTCTAGAAGGCTAAAAAGGTCTCCATTGTTTTTATATTTAGGCTTTTATAATTAAGGTGGGCGTTCTATCCCTTAAAAGGGTCCTTATAAATAAAAGGGAGGTAATTAACTATCTCTTCTCTAGAGAGGAAGGGGCCTACTAAGTCCTAGGCATATTACGGACGTAAGTACGTCTATACGTCCCTGCCGGTACGGCTAAAGATATAGGCTATCTTAGCTTAAGTAATAGGGGGGTGGTCTATATTAATTTTGGGCTTATTTTATAGTTAAAGCTTCTAATTATTAAATATAGGGTTAGTTATGTTTATAAGCAATAAAGGTCTATAACCTTTACAGACCGCGACGATACTAATACTATATATTAGGCTAGGGCCTTAAGGACTATAGTAAGTCTCTAAGTGTCTAATAACTTTTTACTAAGTATAGGAGTATCTCTAGCTTTAAGTAGTTTTTAAAGTTATTTAATTTCGGTATTAGCTGCCGCAAGCTCCATCTAGAAGTTTAAGTTAGTTACTATTTTACTATTAGAGGTAGTTAAGGGTCCTATATCTACTTTACCGGCTACTATATTTCTTAGCATAGTAGTAGGGGTATTAGGCAATTTTTAGTATTAATTTATTTTTTAGGGGTTTTAGTCTATATATGTCCTATTCTTAGGGTCCATATTCTATTTATATTCTTTTAGTTCTATCCTGTCCTTATAGTCCTAGTAATATCCTTAGGGTTTTATTATATGTTTCTATCCTATTTATAATCTATAGATATATTTAAGTTTCTTTTTAGGAAGAAAGAGTAGTATAAGCTTTAGATAATGTTAGTAACTTGGTTAATTAAGGCACAAGTATAGTAAGAGAGTCGCGCAAGCCTATATAATTGGATTGTCTATAAACAAGGATCCAAAGCTAGAGAAAAGAAAAGGAGAAGAGTAGTAGTGCCGCTTCGAAGTTATATATAATCCTCCGGTTAGGTGACGGCAATTTACCAGTACCATAACAGTAGCTATTAATATTCTATTACTACGTTAGTTTAAGAACCGTTATCCTATACATAGATAACCTTAAGGCCTATATTAATAGCGTTAAAAATACTCCTCCGCCTTTAAATATTCGGATACTTTAGTTTCCAAAAAATCTAATAAGTATATTTATAAAAGGGCGGTCTAACTAGAACGCATAATTATCTAATTAATAGTATAGAAGGAAGGTTATAGGCAAGTAGAAGATAAGTTAAAGGTAGAACAAGCTTTACATTTTAAAGGATAAATGCTTTTTAACCTCTTTTATTTAGAGACTAATTACTAATTCTTCTCTAGAGGAAAACCAGCTCCCTTTATAATCCTTCTAATATACTAGTAAAACCTTTTATCCCTTATTTGTCTAACTATGTCTTCCCTAAGATATTAGTGGAATATAATAACTTTTATAGAGTTCCAACTAAAACTACTAGGGAAAGTTCTTAGTGGAAAGGTACTCTATAATACGGCTTATCACCAGCTCTTTATTAGCGTAGAACCTTACTTTATCTTCTATTCCTCTACTCTTCTTCTACTATAGCTCTTTATAATAGCTTTATAATGGAACTCTAATAATAGTAATAATAATAATAATTAGATGGGATTTACCTTTTTTATTATAAGAGTTTATTATAGGCTAATCTAGAGGCTGTTCTATACAACACATTAATAAGCCACTATCCCTATTTACCTAAAATAGGTCCTAATTGTGACGGTGCTGGAGCGCGTTACCTGCTACTTTCTAGGTATCTTGCTAAATTCTGCCAAATTCTGCCAAGTCGCTATTGGCTCGCTTACTACTAGCGCCTTAATAACCTTTTTATATCTTGCCAGTCTCTACTAGTCTTCTTCTCCTCCTTAGATTAGTATTCTTATATAGTAGCAATCTACAAGCTTTGGTTCAGAAGCATTTATATAAGCCTGTTATATTATACTAAGCTCCCCCTACATTACCTGGAAAGGCCTTAATAATATCCCACCCTACAAAAAGACCTTCATCTGCAACGACGCGTTAACACATTATACTTAGACAGCAAAAAACTTACACTACTATGCCTAAGAAGGCCCTAACAATATCCTACTTTATAGGCCAAACTACACTTAACCTGCACCCCTAAAAGAACCTTGGAATTAAAACCAAATTTTATAATCCTAATAAACCTTAGGAAGCTAACAATAGCACCTAAAGTAAGCTTATTTAAAAAACCTATCTCTACCTAAGAGGAATATAAGATCTAGTTGGGATTAGAAATTAAAGACAATAATAACACTATAAATATATACAGGCAGATTCGTGCCCTTATAGCTAATTAGAAGGTTAATTATTTTTAAGCCTAAAGTATATAAGAGACTCTAAAGGAGATCCTAGAAAGCCTTACTACCTTATAAAACAGCCTAGCCTCCCCTTTACAAAGCCTTAGTTAACCTATTTGCTTAACTAAATATAATATACTAGAGAGTACGGATATAATAATAAAATAATTAAAGTCCGTTAAGCTCCCTAACCCCTAACTATTATTAAATGGCATAGACCTAACTTTTAAGAACTGGAGAATCTAGGTATAAGGAAAGCTTTATATTAACTATAACCATTTTCCCTCTAAAGAAGCTAAAATGCTCTACCTCTTTAGTTAAACTATTAGGGACGCCTAGAAATACCTCTAAGCTAAGTTTAAGAATAAGTTACCTGTTTAGTTTATATCTGCTAATAAGACAATATAGCATCTGGCTACTATCTATATTAATCTAAATAAAGTACAAGATGCCTGTTATAACTATAATTGCCTAATAATAAAATTAAACTAATCCTTTACTAAGTTCTGAACTTAATTCTTACACCTAGTAGGCAAAGGCTAGGTTCTCCCTAAGAACTACTATTTGGACCTATATAATAAGCTAACGGTCCAACTATAAAAGAAGATTGTGGTGGCCTTAAACGACCTACTAACCTACTAAAGACTTATAGCCTAATGTTTATTACTAGATTTAGAACTAAAATAAATTAATACTCGTTCTAATTAACTAAAGCGTCCCTATAGTAACTAGCGTTGGAAATTAAACTATAACCGCCCCTATACTAAAAGCGGTTATAACTACTTACCTATAAGCCTTACCTAACCCGCTACGCACTATATATTTAACTAATACTTATTACAATACCCCAATTAACCCCACCACGGTTATGTGCTTTAATTGTAAAAAGGATAGCTGCTTTACTTTATCCTGCCCAGAGCTAAAGGATATAGATAATATTAAGGAGATAAAGGAAGAAGAAATGTCTAATAAGTTAGAAAAAAAAGAATTATAAAAAAAAAAAACCCTTAGGGTATCCTATTAATTTTAAAGAAATTAATTTAAGTTAGCTAATAGGTGGAAAACACTTTATAGTTCTATATATAATATCTTAAAATAAATATAGAGTTAATATAGCTGCCCTTATTAACACTGGAGTAAATAGCTTTGCTTTTATAAACACTGCTTATATAAATGATATTACTAAGTTCTTAAATATAAATGCTACCTAACTAGAGAAGCCTATTTAAGTAAAAGGCTATAACAGCTAAGCTGGTAAGCTAGTTACCTATATCTTAAAGCTATATCTTACTATTAATAGATGGCACTAATTTAGTATCCCCTTCTATATCCTAGACCTAGGGTTATATAATATAATCCTTAGCCAGAAATAGATGTCCTACTTTAATATTTAGCTAAATATTTAATAAAGACAGTTTGTCTAGCCAGAGAGTAGACTAAAGTTACCCTCCTTTATTAAAGAAATCTATACTAACCGTAAGATATTAGCTGTAAAGGCTAATTCTATTTACTAGTAGGATGTTAGAAACCGCAACCTAGCCTTTACCTAAGAAGATGCCCGCTATAAGGCTGGTAGAAACTCTGTACTAATAAGGATACTCCCCTAAAAAACTATAGTTAAGGAGGACTCTACTTATAAAAGTAGAATAGATAGTAACGTAAACAACTTCTAAATTATAGAGATCCGGCTAATAGGGAAGAAGATATACTAATAGGATATAGAGAATAACCTTTAGAAGATATAATAAGAGCTAAAAGGAGTAAAGATAACGCTAATACGCCAAAGGCCCCTAAGGCTATAGACATCCCTACTATTACACAACCCTCCTCTAGTAGATATTGCGGCAATTAGCGCTATAGGTTTCTACTTTAATATATATTAGAAGGACAATAAGGTCTTTATAACTAGCTTATATAAAATTAACTGGATTATTAATAAGAAAGAAGAAGGGCTAGTAGAGGAAACTAACAAGGAGCTAGTTAAGCACCTTCTCCCTATATACCTCTTAGACTATAGAGACGCGTTCTTAAAAGCAGCCTTAGATATACTGCCCCCCTACTAAACCTATAACTATAAGATTTAACTAGAGGCCGATAACTCTCTAGGCTATAGCTCCCTATACTAGCAAACTATAGAGGAACTAAAAGTAACTAAGCAGTACTTAATTAATAACCTTTATAAGGGGTTTATTAAGCTAAGTTAGGCCCCTTTTACTTTCCTTATTCTATTTATAAAGAAACCTAATAAGGGCCTTTATTTCTATATCGACTATTAGAAACTAAACGCTATTACTTAGAAAGATTGCTACCCTCTCCCCCTAACTAACGAGACCCTTATATATCTAAGCTAAGCCAAAATCTTTACTAAGCTTAATGTCCGCTAAGCTTTCTACTAAATTAGAATAGACCTTGTATTAGAGGATCTAATAATATTTTACACCCGTTATAGTTCTTATAAATATAAAGTCCTTTCTTTTAGACTAATAAATAGGCTAGCCAAGTACTAACAGTATATAAATAATGTTGTTTTTAACTACCTTAATAAATTCTGCACGGTATACCTAGATAATATCCTTATATACTTAGACAATAAACTTAGGCACTAAGTTTATATTAAGAAGGTCCTAGAGAGGCTATAGAATATAGGTCTATAAGTTAATATTAGGAAATATAAATTTAGAATAAAACAAACAAAGTACCTTAGGTTTATTGTTAGTATAAAAGGAATTAAAGTTAACCCTAAAAAGGTTAAGGCAATTTGTAACTAGAAACCCCCTTATACTATAAAAGGTATCTAGTTCTTTCTTAGTTTCTATAACTTCTACTATTAGTTTATCTATAACTATAGGGTTATGGCTAAGCCTCTTATATAGCTAACTAAAAATAACACGCCTTTTATTTTTAATAATAATTATATAAAAGCTTTTAAGGAGTTAAAGGACCGACTTATCTCCTCCCTAATTCTCTATTACTATAACCTAGACCTTAAATTAATGCTAGAAACGGATACCGCTAATAAAGTAGTAGCGGGGGTTCTCTTATAGTTATACCCAGATAGCAAGTAGTACCCTATTACATTTTTCTTAAAAAATAATAGTCCTAGCTAAGTATAACTATAAAGTACATAATAAGGAAATGCTAGCTATTATATAATTATTATCCTAATAGCGCATAGAGCTTAAAAGCACAGACTCTTAAATTAAAGTCTATACTAATTATAAAGCCCTTAAGTATTTTATAATAATAAAGTAGCTTACTAGTTAATAGGCTAGGTGGGCTAAAATACTCTCCTAATTCTTCTTTATAATTATATACTACCCTAATAGGCAAAATTCTAAAGCTAATACCCTTACCTAAAGAGAACAAGATGTAGAACTATGGGATAAGCTAAAGGCTTAGCACCAGATATGTGACCTTTTCCGTCCCAAATAGCTTAACCTATATATCCTTAAGAAACTAAGCTCTAAATGGAACAAGCTAGCGCCTGTAGAAGGAGAGATCCTAGGTAAACCAATAGGATTAATTAACTGTATCCTAATCGCGAACCATATAGCTAAATCTCTAAAAGCCCTCTATAACTAAGCTATAGAAGGTAACCCTAATTTAAAAATAGAAGACGGACTGCTTTTATACTAGAAATGGCTTATAGTTCTAGATATTAACAACCTATAAGCAGAGCTAATCTGTAAAGCCTATTGTTAAATCTTTATAGCGCACCCTAGTTAAGATAAGACCCACTAACTACTAGCGCCTTACTATTATTAGTAAAGACTCCTATCTAACATAGAATAATTTATTAGGAATTATTATGCTTATAAATAGGTAGATGCCCCTAGGGATTAAACCCCTAAATAGTTATAACTACTAAGCTCGGACCCCTAGAACTCGGTTACCTCCTAAAGTCTGTCACCTAACTAAAATTAAACCACCAACTTGTCAACCTATTTTCTCTACAACGAATTAATCAATATAGATCAAAATAAGCAGAATTTACAAATAGCTATTGCAGATTTCAAATCTAGTGTTCATAAGTCTGCGCGAAAAGCTATGCTCGCGTATAGTGCCCTTTGTTAATTTTAAGCGATTAATTAAATAGCAAACCACTAAAGCAATTTACATACCAATATTAATAGCAATTGACTCCTATATAGTAGGCCTTGCTTATTAATTGGGTACTTAAATAGGACATATAAAAAGTTTCCCCCTTATATACGTAATTATAAAAAAATAATAGCTTAGATCTTTGGTTTAGGTAGAAGTACTAAACCCCTTAGTAAAATATAAGTAATTAGCCGCTTTAAATAAAAATTTTATATAAAATTTTTATATACCTAATTAATAGAAGGTATATAAATTAATAGGGTATAACTAAAGTAAATTTAAAAGTATTATAGCCCTTATAAAAGGGTGTGAAAGAAGGTTAATATATAGGTAAAAAATATATATAATATAGACAAATTTAGAGTTATATTAAGCATATATTTAAATTTAATTACCATAAGATATATCTTTAGAAAAATGATATATATAAAGTAATTAAATAATTATAAGTAGGTATTTATTATACAGATAATATTTGCCCTTAGCTAGTTAATTTATTTTAAAGGATAATACCCCTAATTAATATAAATATACTAAGGTAAAGTGCTTATTAAATATATATAACCTTATATAATAGTTAAATAGCC
>Ga0307507_10001597_pt1 | contig 50176 bp, 18 predicted proteins | sample 7_EM_MG_FD_207223 | JGI IMG/M metagenome (GOLD analysis project Ga0307507, IMG submission 207223) | Populus trichocarpa ectomycorrhiza microbial communities from riparian zone in the Pacific Northwest, United States - 7_EM | ecosystem: Host-associated > Plants > Roots > Unclassified | place... | reverse complement strand
TTTCTTCCCGTTTCCTTACCTTCTCTCCTTACGCAACGTCTTGATCTCATTACACAGTTCATGTACATAGCTTAATAATATCTACTTCGCTATATATTATCACCACTTGTACTTGCTCCGTGACAATTGGCCTTCTTGCCTAGATGGAACACCTGCGTATATAGATTAACTATATAGCCTAGGCACCGTAATTAACGTTACTTTTGCTACTTTGCTAACATTTTTAGATAGAGAGTCTTTAGAATTAAGTTAACAGCTATATTATTACTTAACGCATTATTAAGCATAAAATACCCAATCCTGCCACCAATTTTATACTTACTAATTATATTAAGGACAATCTAGGCTTAATTTGTGCTGGTGTGTTTACCTTTAAGCCGCCATAGAGCAAGAAGCTTTGTCTGTTAAACTCCGTTCTTATTAATATAATAGGCAATAATCGTAATAATTATATAGAAGTTTGGCGATGTCTAGAGGTTAAAGGATAGGTAGATATTTAATTAAGCTTCTTATAGGTCGTCTTACAGTTAATGCTTCTGCTTTTAAAATTTATTTATTACCTAGCTGCGAATTGTATTGCGAGTAGGAATATACTTAATAAGGCTTTTATGTAGATGCTAAATCATTTCTAGGAAGTAAATATTTTTAATCTAGTAAAACGCAATATGGCAGTACACCAGCTAGCGAATTAGTAAGATCTTAAAGCGTTTAAACTAAATATTCTAAATATAATCCTGCTGCTTAACAAACTGCTTAATCTTCCCTTTTAGCTTAATTTTACTGCCGTTCTAGTTAATATAGTAAGTCCTTTTCTAGTGGTTTAGAATGGAAGAGTTGCTATTAAGTCCTAATTACTAATTAGTAAATAGGTAGTATAAGTGGTAGAGCCTCTTACTAAGCAGCTTATATATAGGATCCTTCTTCTTATCTAGACACTGGCAGCAGTAGTAGTATTTAACTCCTAACGTCTTATGCACGATCGCGAATCCTTTCTTGTTACCCTATATATATAAGGGCTTCTTCTTACCACGCCTTTGGCCAGCGATGTTACTAGCTTTATAATACAACTCCCCATAAAGCTTAATTCGACTTAGCTTTACTAGTGGCGGCGGTAGTAGGAGCTCTAGCTTGGAGTTAGGGTTGGAGTTAGACTTATAATAGGTAAGAGACTCTGGCTTAACTATATCTGTAGTTATCTTTAGGCGCTTCCTTTTACTGCCAGAGGCCTTACTAACTCGCTTTTAAGGAACAGTAGGAGCCTTACCTATAGCACGGCTGCTTAATGCATGGCTACTACCCCCTCCACGCGTTATTCGGCCGGTAGCAGTAACGAAGCTCTCCATATAATTAGCAGGATTAGGAGGATTAAACAATAAAGGCAGTAAGATGGGCAGCGATAGAGGCGACACAATGAGGATAGTAATAAGGGCGACGCAATAAGGATAACGCAACGAGGACAACGCGACGAGGATGACGTGATTAGAATTAACAACTTTAATTTAATCTTTATTGGATTAACGGCCTTAGCTTAATCAACTACATTAGATTAAATTAGTCGCTACATAATAGGTTAAGCCTTAATTAACGGCTTACGATTATACAACGATTGGTTTAGATAGCTTGGGTGGCGTTTGTCTACCCAAGGTCTCACCACCTACATGTAGAACTGGATCTATTGGATATCCAATTATAATTAAAGCTTTAAATCTAATTCAAATTAAGCCAATTAAAGCTCTTAACCAGATCTACATTTGAATTTTAGATATCCTAACCGATCCAGAAATAGATCCAGTTTATTGACATCACTAATTATATCAAGCCCGTCTTAATAAGGATCACCTATGTTAATTAACTTGCCTTTGTCTTCTATAAACGAAAGTATTCTTATAGCTAGAACGCCTATTAGCTCGCCTCCGTAGCTGCTAGTATCCTCTTTAAGAAGGAATTTAAGGAGAGGGCTGATGGTTGCTTACCTGAAAGTAGGAGGGCTAGGAGTAGAATTAATGTTTAGTAAGAACGTTATTAAGCCTAGAGATAATAAGGAGTATATTAAAGGGACCATAGATACTATGGCAATACTTTGTTTAAAATAAGGGTATAACTATAAAGATAACGTACTAGCTTATCTTAAAGCATCCCTAAACTAAACCACTAAAATTAAATTAACCGGGGTTATAAAGCTCTTACATAGTTGGTATAGGGCGGCTAGTTCTAACCTGGAGATATATAAGGTTTGCTAAATACATACGCAAGCCATAGGAGGACGTATAGGTTTAGCAATAAAGGGCCTAAACTATACTGCGCTATACCATAGACTTAATATACCATACTCATAATTACCTTAGCACTATAAAGACAGATCCTACTACGTACTCCTAGTTTAGAAAAGCCTATAAACCTCTAGTTCTATCCGACTCCTTAGGACTATACAAGTTTATTTATAATTTAGCATTAAGGTTTTTCTATAACCGAGGGGCTTTACTTAATCAGATGCTGTTACCAGACAACTAAGATATATAGCAATAAAACGGATCCGTGGTTTTGAATATACTTAGATAGTAGTGGGATTCTAGTATTCTAGTAATAATTAATAAAGAAATACGCATATACTATTATTACTAGCGTCTAATTAATAGATGGCTAAATTACGGCTAGTTAAGAATAATGGTCCACGGTCTCTGCTAGTAGCTAATAAGATAAGATCCTCAGTACTACCGTCTCTATTACGCTCTTAGGCCTAATAGCTAGTAGTGACCTATCTCCTACCCTTATTATACAAAATTCGCGGTTAAGGGAGACTCCATAGCTTTCCGCTATATTAATATTAATATTCCCTCTCTCCTAGAGAGCGGACGCGGCGCTAATATAATTTAAGGGAGCGTTTCTCTAGATAATAAAACTAAGGATAACTGCATAATCATTCTACCTAGTATACATTATCACTTAGAATCGTAGTAGGCAGATCTTAAAGTATAAGGATTAACTAAAGGCAATGAATTTGTATATAAGATCTCTAATTAAGACTAGACCACTAAGGACGTAGAAAAGAATGCGACCAACTAGGTAGCTTAACTATACGAGAAAGGAAATATATATATAACCATGCTATACCTTTCTTATAGAGTAAAAGGACCTTTAACTAGGACCCAACAAACGATACTACTATAGTTTGTTGGTATTTAGGACAATTATAATAACCTTAAGGTTATAAAAGGAGGAACCTGGGCAGAGCTAGTAGATACTTACTAAGACTTAAAAGCACCGCCCTATACGCTATTTAGACATACCAATCTTTATGGCGCAATCCCATATTACTTCCCTACTATAGTTAAGCTTACTACTACCAGCACCTTATCTAACGCCTTTCTAGGTAGACAATAATAGGATTCTCTAGTGGTAGTTTAAAATTGTAACCTTCTCCTTAATAGTAATAGGAACGAGGTTAGGAAATAAATATATTCCTACCATCTTAGGGCAGTCAAAAACTACAAGGATACGTTCCGGCTTATACGCGCAACTAAAATAGAGCGCTTTAATAGCCGCTTATACTTCTACTGCATTAACCATGGGATCAATCCTTTAACTATTACGGTAGATCTAAGTATTATACCTCCTATTGTTGCAGAAGGATAGAGTTATATAGAGTTGCCTAAGGAATTATAGGACAGAATTAAGTAAATGAAAGGATATAAGAGAACCATGTCATCTAAGAGCCGTTAGTTTAATGCCTTTTATATTGCCTAGCTAGGCAGAAAAGAGTAGTCTTATTTAACAAGAATAGAGTCTCCTTACTCGCCATCTTGGGTTTGTGGCAAGGGTAAGGAGCGTATACGGTTACCTACTACACCTTTATTTTAAAGATAGGGAGAAACCTAGGGTTTTGGAAGTTGTTAGGGGACAACAACTTAGGTAGGGGAGGTATATGGTGGTATAATTTGGCCCCCTAGATTTAACATCTAGATTAAGCGTAGCTTTAAGAGAGCCTAGGCCTTCTATATATTTTATATAGATCGGTCTAGAGCCCCAGAGTCTTTAAGAACTTAGATAGGACTAATAGATACATACTTTTCCTTTAATATACTCTTTTTTTCCTTTCTTACTAACTTATTTCCTACTAGCTAATTATAACTAACTAATAGACTGACTATACCGTGACTTCCTATCTAAGAGAGGTCGTACCCTCCCATACTAGAAGTAGTAGTGTGGTAGGGTACGGTGTCTCTCAGATAGGAAAGTCACGGTACTATCTATTGTTGGCCACGGAGGTAGCTTTAGACCGTCTTACTATTGTCTTTAATGCCTAGTATCCTGTGTAAGACTACCCTAGTGCTTACCCTCGTATTTCGTATGTCTTAGTAGATATCTCTGTTGCCTAAATCTCCCTCTTTTCCTATTCTAGCATCTTCCTCGTGTATATAAAGATCCTCGAGAGCCACCTTTAATAGACAGATCACTCGTACAATTCTATGTCTCTACCTATCAACCAGCTTAAGTCATTTGTCGTAATACCTGCCTGGCTAAAAGTTATGAGCCCGGTAACCTTCTGAGCACCAGGGAGATCTTAGTGGCCAGACGACTACCACTAAGCCTCTTAGAGCATAGTTCGTCACGAAATAACGCGTCATTTTCGCGTAAGCGCGTCTCTTTACGCAACCTCAAGAAAACAACAAGCCACTATGGCACCTATAATAACGGACTCTACGAACCCTCTTTTGCTGTCCCAAAAAGACTGGCCTATATAGTTTCAATTTATCCGCCGAGAAGCAAATTTTGCGAAGATCTGGGACTATGTCAACCCAGATAAGACAGAGAACGAAATCAAGCAAAACAATGAGCCAGCCATACCTACGATAGCAGCAGCTCCTACAGCACCTGCAGCAGCACCTGCGGACCCTGCAGCACCAGCAGCGGATCCTGCAGCACCAGCAGCACCAGCAGCGGCCCCTGCAGCTCCAGCAGCAACTCCAGCATCTACGGGAACAGCTACACCTGGGTCATCAAGTCAACAAGAACAACAACCTCAGCAATCTCTAGAGACATAGAGAATGCTCTTCGAGCTCTATAAGCTACAACGACAGGACTACCTAAAGCGGGAAGAGAAGCTCTACACATTTACAGCACTCTTGCATGCCACCATGGGCACAAACTTCTCGGGGTATCTTAAGAATCTCACTATACCACATTTAGTTCTAAGACAGCTGAAGAAGGTAGCAAAGCCATTACAAGCTACATTGCAGCAAATAGTATTGGACGATCTCAGGAAAAGGAAACAAGGCCCTAAACGCCAGACTCTGGAATCATGGCTTCAGCTTCATATCACCATTATACAGAACAGCGAAGAGCTTAAGGAAGGACTAATAGAGGCAACAGAAAGCAGCGTTATACAAGCTTTTATCTAGGACTGTAAGGAGATCTGTCCAGCTCTATATTATGCCTTTATTTAGAAGGTAGCGAAGAGGTCAGAGAAGCTCAAAATGTTAATAATGATTAAGGAATTTAACCTCCTCTATAAGCATCTAAATACGGGACGTAACGCCTATGCTACACTATTAGGGCAGCTAGCTGCAGATCCTATAACGTCTACTACCCTAGTACCCTCTTAATCGACTAAGACAAAGTGCTTTGCTTGTGGTTTACCCCATAAGTTAAAGAATTATAAGTAGCTGTTTTAGTCTCTCCAAGGTCCAAACTTTATACCAAATGACGAGTGTCTATGGAGGTGTTAGGAATAGCTTAAGGTCCCAATAAACAAGCAGTATTATAACAAAAGGGTTAAGCAGATTAAGAAGGAAGGTCCTAGGTCAAGGACGTCTCTAGCTTCTACTAAAAAGATTAAGGATCTAGATAGGCCCCGAGCTACAGCGGCTGCTGTAACAATATTCTACTTATTGTCATCATCGTAGGAACATCCGGATCTGTCTTTAATTAACGCTTAGGGGTATAACATTATGGCAGACACACACTTCTGCAACGATATTAGATACTTCCGTGACCTTAAGCTATACATATCCATAGCAACAGCTGGAGATGCTGGAGCAGAAATCCATGGATACGGTAATGTTAACTTAGTAATTAAGGTGGGCGAATAACGTCTGACTCAGTATCTGACATTAAGGAATATAGCGTACGCTCCATATTTTCATACCAATCTAATATCCGCAGCGAAGCTCCACAGGGTTGGAGTAATTATAGACCAATCTACAAACCACCTACGCTATAAGGATGACGGAAGCCTATTCGCCAACCTTATAGAATACGGAGGTCTCTACCTTATTAATGCCATCGCCTGCTTACCACCTACTCCTACTGCCTACGCTACGTCTACCAGATTCTTTGAGACCTTAGCATACAACAGAGTATAGCATCAGCGCTTACTACACTGCGATATGGAGTTAGTGGATTATCTGTTAACTGCGGCAGATAGGGTTAAAGTGGTTAAGATAAATAGAGGAAGAACTCCGTATGGTATACCACTGTGTAAACCATGTGTTCTCAGAAAGATGACACAGCAGACATCTTATAGAATATCCGTAAAGGGAACCTACCCTTTCAAACGTGTACACTTTAATGTCATCATGGAAGAAGACGGGTTCAATAGAGATACATATATAGCTCATTTTTGGTGTAACTACATAAAGTACTACTATGCCTTCCCCATTAAGAACTATAAGCAAGAGACGCTGTTTCCACTCTTTAAATTAATGATAGCATTTATAAAGAAATTTAATGCTTGAGGTATCCGCATTTGGCATATAGATAAGGAGTAAGGTGTAGGCGCTAGGGTAAAGAACCTTATCTAGCTTAACAGAGGTGTTATTAAGCAATTAATACTAGATACTCCTGCTTAAAATAAACCTATAGAAAGGTCAGGGAGAGCCATTTCTAAATAAGCAAGGACTGCTATTATTAAAGCAAAGTTACCAGTGGATCTATAGCCCGAGTTTATGCTTCTTATAGTGTTCCTACTTAATCAAACTCCTATTAAGTCCATTGACTGGAAGACCCCATTTGAGATACTGTATAAACGAAAGCCATAGCTAGCAGGACTTTAAGTAGCGGGATCTTTAACCTACGTACTTATTAAACACGGCACTCCTAGGAAGGTAAAGTTTGAGCTATAAGCCCAAATAGGTTATCTTATTGGTATAGAAGCGTCAAATATCTATAGGATATAGATACCAACCACCAACCGCATTATCCGATCTTGTAATGTACGAATTAATAAGTTAAAGAGATATTAATCTCCTAAAATACCAGAACACCTCATTATCTTATAGGCTTAAAAGGACCGTTTTCAGCAAGTCTAGGACTTACTAGATAATCTTTAAGATGGCAGCAAGGACTAGATAGAGAACTTTAACAAAGAACTAAATAAAGAACTGCCACGTTTGGTAAATATTAACGTTACTCCTACGTTAAAAAGCATTTAGATCTTAACAGAAGAACTCTATTAGCTACCTACCCCAGAGCTAACTCTAGAACTATCTAGACCATTAGCATCTTTGGCGCCTCAACAGATATTATCTACCACTCAGTTATCTCCTAAAGTCACTAAACCACTGTTTGTAGATCCTACACCTCGTTCCAAACCTTAGACGATAGCAGGCTCATTGTTAGGGGGTAAGAGACATTCTAGCCGTAAAAAGCGGCCTACGGCAAAGAAGAAAGATATGCCAAATTAGGATTTACAATAACAAGCCTTTACGGTTTAAATTAATAACGGTAACAATAACCTTATCAATCCAGATATAATACCATTGGCTCACGCTTTCTACACTACTGCTATAAAAACGTATGGACATTGAGACAACTTTCCACCACCACTAAAGTCATGGAAAGAGATGCTTAATTATAAGTACGCTACGGAGTTTAAAGCAGCTGCTTACACTAAGATAAAGGCCTTAATAGGAAAACACACCTAGGACAAGGTACAACTAGTTAAGAAGGTTCATTAACTTCCTACTATATAGGTCTTTACGTACAAGGAAGATTCGGACGGCTTTATTACAAGATTTAAAGCTCGCCTAGTTATCCGCGGAGACCTTTAAGCAGTCTTATAAGAGGAGGTTAAAGCTATTACGGCAGCCTATCGGACCTTCCGTCTGCTCTGCGCTCTCATCGCTGGCTTTAACCTAGACATTATACAGATTAATGCCGTCAACGCCTTTGTTAATGCCTTGGTTAATAATAAGGTCTACCTTATACCCCCTAAGGGTATAGACCTACCACCTAGATTCTCTCTCCGTCTAAGAAAGGCAATGTACGGACTACGGAAATCTCTAAAATTGTAGTTTTTAGAAATGTCTGCTGCTCTACAAAGCATGGGTTTAAAAGCTGTACCAGATGAGCCATATCTCTACATACACCCTACCAAACCTATCTTTATATTCTTCTACGTCGATAACATCCTAATTATAGGACACCCGAGCTATTGTTAGCAGATAGAGGACATCCTAAAGCAGCTATAAGATCAATTCGAGATCCGCCAAATACCTTAGTTCACGTTATTCCTAAATACTCGTGTCGTGCAAAATTAACAAAAGGAAAAGCTCTGGCTCTGCCTAGATTAGTATTTTAAGAAGCTAGTCTTAATATACTATCTAGAATATCTGAAGCCATCAGCTACACCACTATTAGGCCAGGAATTAACACCGTATAAGGGAGAAGCTACGCCGAATTAGATAAAAGGATATCAACGCCGTATAGGTTCTGCAATATATCCTGCATCTATTACACAACCAGACGTTGCTTTCTCAGTTAGCAAACTAGCTAAGTTCTTACAAAATCCGTCACTAGCTCATCTTGCGGAAATCAATAGATTGCTCACCTGTCTCTATAATACCAGATACCTCGCTCTCGAGTTCTCTACTATTACGCCGTATAAGATAAACCAGGTTCTGAAAGCTGCTTCTAATACCAGCTTTGCTGACGATGCTCCAACACGTCGGAGCTCACAGGGCTTCTTAATAAGCTTATTCAATGGACCTATAGCATAGCAGGCAACTAGACAAAAGGCAGTTACTAAGTCTACTACGGAGGCAGAACTCCTAGCTCTCTCACACATCGGTAGGAAGGTCAAGCATATAGTGCGGATATTTAAGGCCATCAGATTCAACCCAAAACAGGACGTTATTATCAATTATAACAATCAGTAGTTAGTACGGATCGTGACGAAAGAGACTCCTACAATATCTACAAAGCTCCAACACGTAGATATCCATCAATTCTGGCTTTGCCAAGAGGTCCAAAACGGAAGCTTCGTCGTACAATGGGTACCGATGAGCGAAATAGCTGCAGACGGACTAACTAAAGCTCTCTCAAAGCAAAATCATCAAAAATTTGTCGATGTAGTAGGGCTCCGCGATATCAGACATCTGGTAAATTAACACTCGGACAGCAGCAAAGCTCACCACCAGGTCGTCTATCCTAACTGCCTAATCCGGTAATCCAGCTCTGCCGCTCTACGTCAGATCTAAGGGGGTATATTGGCCACGGAGGTAGCTTTAGACCGTCTTACTATTATCTTTAATGCCTAGTATCCTGTGTAAGACTACCCTAGTGCTTACCCTCGTATTTCGTATGTCTTAGTAGATATCTCTATTGCCTAAATCTCCCTCTTTTCCTATTCTAGCATCTTCCTCGTGTATATAAAGATCCTCGAGAGCCACCTTTAATAGACAGATCACTCGTACAATTCTATATCTCTACCTATCAACCAGCTTAAGTCATTTGTCGTGATACCTGCCTGGCTGAAATCTATCTATCAGTCAGTCAGTCAGTCAGTCAGTCAGTCTATCTATCTCTCTGTCGGTAATAAAGAAAGAAAAGAATGTATTCCGGTAGGTTCGTCATATCTATAAGATAAGGAGGAAAGGAGGAAAGCCGAAGCTTAATAAATACAGGAAAATGCCAAGACAGTAGGCGACGTCCAATCTACACCACTATATACCTCCCCCACCAAGAACGTTGTCCCCTAACGTTCTATCCTACAGAAGAATAGCCAAACAAAAGTATAGCAAAAGCAGAATAGAAAAAGGAAAGTACAAAATAGAACGTAGGAAACCTTTCTCCTAGTAAGATACCTATTAGACTCGTACTGAAATAAATACACCTATTAGCCGTACTAGTTGCCTATGCACCATACCCACCAGCGTCACTGGTCGAAAGCATAAATGTACGCACTAGCCGCCTTAATCGCCTGTGTACTACACCTACTAGCGGTACTAGTCAAAAGCGTAATTCTGCAGCCGTTATAGCCCTACAGAACTATTCCACGATATCCTTCTGTTATCCATAGCTAAGATCCGATCTTCCTACTAGTAACCAGAACAGTAAACCAGAAATAATAACGGCAGCAGTAATAGCAGTAACAGCAGTAACAGTAACGGTAATAGAAATAGTAATAAAAGCAGACAGTCAGCGCGGTAAAATAAAATAGAACAGTCGGCGGTAGAACACTCGGTAGAAGAACTCGGTAACAGTTAGTAAGCAGTAGGACATCTAGTAACAGAACTTTTAATAGCAGAAATCTCGGTAGCGGTAGTTAGTTAATGACAGTTGGTTAGTAGCAGTTGGTTAAAACAGCAGTAGCAGAACAATTGGAACAGTGGAACGGAACGGTTGGTAGAAACAGCAGTTATAATTCGGAATAGCAGCAGTAGCAGTAGTAGCAGTGACAGAACGGTTAACGGCATTCGGTCAGTAGCGGTCAGTCAGTGGCGGCTAGTCGGACGGCGGCGGGGCGATTAAAACGGTATGGTATGGCGGCTAGGAGAGCAACAGCAGAACAGTTAAAATAGCATTAGGCCTAGAATAGGTCGGTCGGAACAGTTATCTAGCAAATCTCGCAGCGGTACAGATCCGGCACAGTTAGATAGAACAGTAGAGACGGAACAGTCAGTCGAGATAGCAGGGACGAAATAGCTGGACGGAATAGTGGCGGTAGCAGCGGTGACGGCAGGGTAGTTAATTAAGATAGCAGAGGCTCTGGCTTGGTTTAATTGTTTAGTTAGTTGTTTGATATTAAAACTCTGCATCTGGCTCTGCGTCTGGCTGTGCATCTAGCTGTGCATTAGTAGCTCTGTATTGCATACTCTGCGTTCGTGTCTACGTGCGTGCCTGTATGCGTGCCTGCGTGCCTGCCTTGACTGCCTGACGAAGACTGTCTAACTGGTTGGCGACGACGTGCTGCAACTAATTGTTCGGTTGTTTAATTAAGGTAGAAAGTTGGCCTGGTTAAAAGCTCTAATTGTCCTAACTTAAATGCAAAGACGGCGTTTAACTAATTAAGATTTAATGAGGCCCTAGCTTAACTTAAGGTATTTTTGGCGGCATGTATAACCGAGGTTCTGTATCTATAGACAATCGATTAAGACCTCTGTGTAGGCGTGCGATTGGTTAAGGCTCTGCATCTGCCGTTTGATTAAGGCTTTGTATATATAGGCGTCTAGTTAAGCTGCCGTACTATTGTCCAATCAAGGCTCTGCACCTGTGTGCTCTGTATCCGTAGACTCTGCGTACGACTCCATGTAAGACTCCGTGTAGAGATCCATATCTGCGTCTATAGGAAAGACCGTTCTGGTTAACTAGTCCGTGGGCGTTGAGATGGGCGGCAATCGATTAATAAAGGAGGGTTAAAGGGAGAGGTTCCTGCAGAGGCTGTCTGTCTGCCATTGTAGGACCTTAACTGCTGATTGAAGACGTCTGATGGCGACAGTGACTGATTTAATTTGACTGTAACAACGTATAATTAACTGACGTTTAAATAGGGTATTAGGTCGGCCCGACTGAAAGCTCTAGCTAATCTGACTTAACTGTAGAGGCGGCTCCGACTAATTAAGATTTGACTGAGGCTCTGGCTTGACTCAAGGCGTCTTCTGTTATACGTACGACCTAGGCTCTGTATTGTCGTATACTCAATTAAAGCTTTTGAATCCGTTGACGTTCCATTAAGGCTCTATATTTGTAAGCTCTGTATCTATAGACAGTTAATTAAGACTCTGGCTGTGCAGCTATTTAGTTAAAGCTCTGCATCTGTAGTTAATTAAGGCTCTTAGTGTCCACTAGACGTCTAATCTAGAGACCTGTCTTAAGACTTCCTTTTTTATAAGTATAAACGGCAGTTTCTAGTAGACTATTTCCGCGGGCCTGGTGCTCTTCTGGGATATCCTTAATAGCTGCTTTCTTCCCTTTCTAGGCCGTCTTTGCTTTTGGTTCCTTTAGCGTATTCTTAATCTTCTTTCGGCCTAAGAACCTTAGGGATTATCTTCTACTTTTAGTCTCTTTGTTATTATCCTGCTGGTTCTACACTTTGTCTAAGTCGTCCTTTGGAACCATCCGGTGGCAGCTTCTCGGTTATTGTAACCTCTGTTATATATCCCTTGCCCTTGTGTCTATAATATAGTCCTTTTGTTAAGATAACCTCTAAGAAGTGCTGGCTCCTATACGTCCAATTCCTATTCCCCTTATAATCCTTAGCAAGGTCCTTTACTGGCTTAGCTAGATATAGCTTAGTTCCGTCTTCAGTTATATAAGGATAGTTTAGGCTTAATATGGTCAGCTATGCCCTCTATATGATTTCTTACAGAGCATCTTTGTTAGTGCCTCTTTATATACTGCTTTACTATTTCCGCAGTACTTGATTTCTAATGTTATATTACCGCCCTTATATAGGTCCCTTCCTTACCGCAGTGTCTGTTCTTATTGTGTAGCTAGTATAGTACTAAATTTGGATAGCAGTTGCGGAGCTACGATCAGCTGTCGTTTAAATAAGGAACAAGGTCGGCCCAGTTAAAGGCTCTAATTTAACGATATTTGATTGACTTGCTTTAGTAACGGTGACGTGCTGATATTAAGGCTTAGGCTTGATTCGATTCTTTAACTAACTGTGGCTTTTGTGCAGTTATTTAAGACTAAGGCTTCCGCATCTGCCGTTTGGTCAAGGCTTTGCGTATAGCTCTACATTTGGCTCTGTATTATACAATCGGCTCTATATCCGTGCAATTAATTAAGGCTCTTAGTGCCGTTCTTATTATATAGCTGGCGCATTATTGAATTCTAGGGGCGGTGTAGAGTTCTACTGGCTCTATTGCTAAATGGACTAATTAGGATTTTCTATCCCCGGGATGGAAAATCGCTATTGGCTTGTTGACGGGCGGTAAGCTAAACTAATATCTTTGCAGTAGATTAACGCGTTTGACGACGCGTTGTGGTTAAAAAAATAAATAAGAAAAGAAGCTTTAGGAAATACTGTAATTAAGCACAAAAAATAGAAATCTTTTATACCGTCACCTGCGTCCCCTTTCCCACCTTAGAATTTAACTGTCCCCTAGTTAAACATCCTATACCTACTATAGAGCCTGCTGTAGAGCCTACTGTTAATGGCTAACCTGGTCAAGCGTCCGTCTCCAAGACCGTCTCCAAGGATTAGAAGATTCATTCTTCTTCCTAGCCTCTGCCGTCTTATCCGCAGGCTATAATATAATCTGGATGCATTCTCCTGGTCGTACATTCTTCTCCTACAGTAGAGCTTGCGGCTTAACGGTTGTTCTGGTTATACGGCTGTCTCTAAGGGTTAGGCGAGTCTGCGGATGTTGCTAGCTAGGCGTTACTAAGTCTATAGGCCGTACTTAATAGTAGTCCTCCTAGTTTATGCGTATTTTGTTACTGCTCTTAAGTACTACTCCGTTATAGAAAGCAGTAAAATCCGTTCGTCCTATAGGGGCCTATTACCGTGTCTATTCTTTCTTTAGCCTATCTAGGTCTGTTCCCTAGTATGTATGGAGCCAGTCCTTAATACCCTTTAGTTGTCCTTTATTGCTAAGCCATAAAAGTACAGGTCTAGGTCAGTTGTATATCCTAGCTACTAGTCTTCCTTTATTAGACAGATACATAAATCCTTACTAAATAAGATCCTTTAAGCCTTAATATTTATGCTTAGTAAAATAGTGACTTCCTCTGTATCTAAAATAGGTCCGCCGGCCTTGTCCTTATATACCTCGCTAACCCCATGCGTCCTATTGCGGCTGTCCAAAGGCAGTAGAATCTTGTGGATATTGGAGACCTTGCGGATATTAAGAATCCTATGAGTATTAAGAGCCTTGCGGAGGTCGACAGTCTTGTGGAGGTTAGGTGCTGTTTTGCCAGTTTTCATATCCTAGTGCTAAGCTGTATCCTTGTGCTAGGCTTTAAACTGCAGCCTGATTTAATAGCATTATGTGCTTCCTTAGGTCCAGAAGTCTTCCTTCCCTTTGGCAGTCAAGCTGTCGACCTAAATCGGATTTCTTTGCCACCTTGACTCGGTCACCGACCACTTGACTCGGTCTCCGACCCCTTGACTCGGTCTCCGACTCAGTCACTCTTCTCATGTATATATAGAGGCCCTAGAGCCACTTTCAATAGACAGACTTCATTCTAAACCTGCGCACGGACTTCCGGTTGACACAAGCTCATTCCCTTACTGCCGTAGCTCTTATATAAGCTGGACATTTAGGACATCTTCTTTCGGAAGAACAGCCATTTACTTAATATTCTCTACAGCTATTATTCTTAACTCTACGGCCTCCTTCAGCCTTTCAAACACAAGGGTACTGGGCTTGTCTGCTATAGCTCCTATCTTTTCTATTACGTGCCTGTGGTATTTAATAGGGAGTCCTCGCATAAACTACTACCCCTTCTCTTACTTAGTAAGGTTTCCTGTGGCTACCGCTCTTGCTAAGATAGTAGTAAAGTCGTGTATATAGTAACGCAGCTCGCCTAGCTGTTCCGCAGATTTTTAAATAAAAGCTTCTATAAAGTCTCTTATCTCCATGCGTCAGTAGTAGTTATTTGCTTAGTATTCTGCCCTAAGCTTTCTTACAAGCTCTATCTAATTGCTAGCTGTGAATTCAGGTAAGCTTCGGATCCACACCCCTATTTAGTAATTATAGTACTCTGGAAGGCCCTAGTGCTTCTCCTTACTCATTACATAATATCGGGTGCATAGCCGTTTATACTATTTGATAAACTGCGACACGTTCTGCCCTATAAAGTAGGGAGTTCCAACAGTTCCTAGGGCTGGCATAGGCTGAACTATAACGCAGATCTTGTCTTAAGCCGTTAACTGCTAGTTACAAAGTAATGCATCCTTAGGAGCTTGCAGGTAATCCCTATAGCTTTTATCCTTTATCTACTAAGGGTCATTGGTCCTAGGTGTTATAGGTAAACACTGTGGTAGGTCTATTTGCATAGCCGTAGTCTTGACAGAGGATGTCCTAGATAACTATCCTAGTGGGACATTAACAGGTGCATGCTTTAGCTGGTTTACTTATATAGCTATATCCCTAACGGAAGGCGCCTGCTTCTTAATACCTAAGGGGAGGTCTTTCTGGAAGAGCACGGAATCTTTATCTTCTACCACTACTGGGTCTTAATGCGTCCATCTATTTTAGCCTACTATTGTTTTATACAGTAGGTCCTTACAGAGTGCCTTTAGGGCCGCTGCTAACATAATTTAGATAACTTAAAAAAGGACAAAGCTAAGCTAGAATAGGAAGCTTTTAAAGGCAGATTTAATCTTGTGTGCTTATGGCCTTGCTTAGTATTATCTCTATTCTTAAAGGGCAGCGCTAGCTTCCTTTACTACCAGATATCTTAGATCTCGTTTCTATCTAACTAATTAGCCCTTAGCTTATTATCTCTGCATTTTTAATAACGTTCTGGCTATGCTCGTGCGTGTATAGGTGGCGAGATTTTAACCGCTAATAGTTGTCTAATTGGCTCACTGGTTCGCTTAACGCCAAATTTCTAAGTATGGGCACTAAACCTAACTCCCAAGACCTTTTGACCTACACTATTTTACTTCCTATTACCACTCTTTGGCCTGTGTGTTAAGTCTAGCTGTCTGTCTTTTCCGCTATCTTTCTGTTTAGGGTTTACTTAGTTCCCCTTACTGTCTGATACTACCTAGTTCTCTGGTTCTCTAGTTCTGCTATCTTATCTATCGGTTCTTCTACAGTTAGTTGTTCTTCTACAGCTAGCGGTTCTTTGGCAGTTATAGTATATTCCTGCGTGTTTTCTGTGTATGTAGCACTAGACTTCTAATCTAAAGAGCTTGCCGTTGTCCCCATGTGGAATGCCAAATAATATGTGGTAGGGTACGGTGTCTCTTAGATAGAAAAGTCACGGTACTATTTATCTATCAGTCAGTTAGTTAGTCAGTCTGTCTGTCTATCTGTCTCTCTGTCGGTAATAAAGAAAGAAAAGAATGTATTCCGGTAGGTTTGTTATGTCTGTGAGATAAGGAGGAAAGGAGGAAAGCCGAAGCTTAATAAATATAGGAAAATGCCAAGACAGTAGGCGACGTCTAATCTACACCACCATAGTAGCTAATTAAAGGCCTTATTTTAAGCAATTTAGTTAACCATATTAATACTAATAGTAGGTTAACTACGTCCTAGCTAATAAGCTTTAATATAAATATTACTAGTTATAACCCCTTTAAAATAGAAGAAATACTAGATTTATAAGCTCTATATATATAGGCTTAAGATTAGAGAAGAAACTAACCTAAAAATAGGGCCTTTGCCTTAGCTAAAGTACCTTAATACTTTATTAAGCCTCCAGATACGATATAAGTAACTTTTTTCTATATTTCTATACTAAGTAAATAAAGATGAATTTTTAACTAGGTAACGTTAATTTATATATATATTAAAGTGCTACTAAATTTTTTAACTACCCTAAAAGCTCTATCTAAATTGCCTAATTAGGAAACGCTGCTAATATACTATAGTCCTGACCTCGATTTGGCCAGCTTGCTTACTACTAAGCCCTAAAGCTTGCTAAAGACTTGCTGTTAGATACCTTGCTAAACGCTTCTATATAGGCTCGAAGATAGCCTATTAGGACTTAAAATTCTTAGTAGAATGTACGCTAAGAAATATTTCTTAAGATATAAATCCGGATAAATTATTTTAGATTATTGTGTTAGTAATAAGACTAACTTTTATCTATTTTAGTAATCTTTTTAAACTAGAGTAGAGTAGATCTAAGATTAAATCCACTCTATTTAGCTAGTAAATTATTTAACTCTAAGAGCTCCTTAGAGTTCTAGTATATTTATATACTAAAAATAAAAGGCTTAGTATTAGCGTAGTATTATAAAAGGAGGAGTAGATATAGAGTAACTAACTAAAAGCTACCTATATTACTCCTTACTAATAATCTTAGTCTTGTAGTTAATTTTAATAGCAATATATTACTTATCTAGCTCCCCTTCCTCTTTGTTAATTATGTTCTCTTCTACCTAAGTAGAGGCCTTTATGGCAACCGTAGTAGCAAGCCAGGCCTTTATCGCTTCCTTAAAGGATACCCTTTTGCAAGGCTTTTTTACTAAGTTATCTACTTTCTTATTATTAAATATACCCTTTAGTAGTAATCTATACGCATGCTAAAGAACCTTATTTGCCTTAATAATATCTATTTATAATTAGGAGAGCTAGTTATTAAGAATAATCTTATAGCTGCTAAAGGGCTATTTATATGTATCGCTTATAGAAGGTATAGCTAATATATTAAGCGTAAATTAGGCAAGATCCGGCTGGCTCTTATAGTAATCCTACTAGTATTATATAACGTTAAAGTATTAGTTCTTAGTAAGAAGTATATAGTTAGTAGCAAAATATTCTTTAAAGCGATTAATTAGCGCTAGGCCGTTATATTTAGGGTAAGTTATCTTAAGGCGCTTATAAGCTTAGGTGGAGGTATAGATCTTTTCTCTTATAACTAGCGGCTATGGAGTTACTAATATAGACAAGGGTGGTAGTAGGAAGCTTTTACCTTTGTATTTAAGCTAGAGCTCTCTTACTACCTTCTTTGCTTTTAAAATCTAAGCTGCCTTCTCTTTATACTACGCCTACTAGTTATAAAACCACTATATTTTAAGCGTTAGGTTAAGAATAATTGTTATATAGTAAGCTCCTATATTAGCCTTAATATAATACTTCTTACACTTTTACTAGGCAGTCTCTATATATATAACGGCTTGCATAAATGCCTCTGAACCGAAGTTGTAGATTGCTATCTAATGAAGATACTAAGCTAAGGAGAAGAAAAGAAAGGGGCTTGTTAGGACCATAGTAAACATATATAAAAGGGCAGCTGCCAAGGCGCTAGCGGTAAGCGAGCCAATCGTAGGTTGGCAGAATATGGCAGCAGTATAGCAGAATTTGGCAGGTGACGCGCTCTAGCACCATCACAATATAGGTGGCTAAATAGTAATAACCTTATGCCTTAGCCTTCTTTTTTAATTACTTTAAGAGCTTAATAACCCCATATTTAGTTTTTTAAGCAAAAGCAAAAGCCAGTTTAGGGTTTAGAAGTAATTAGTAAGGGTAGTATACTTGCCTTTTACTATTATAGTAGCCTTATTGAACATTTCTAGGTAATAGTGTTACGGACCTTATATTAGCAGTAGTACGACTGCTAAGAGAAGATATAAACGGGTTAGTTAAGATATTATAGGAGGCGCTGAAACCGATCGAGCTATAGAACAAGGGGTAACCGAGTTACGTAGCTAGTTACGTTATAAGTTTAAAATATAGAAATGTAGAAACGTGGGAACGTAAAGGACGTACCGACGTACTAATATACTAACGTACTTAGTACATTTCTTAGGCGCAGTATTATGTATTTAAAGAACCACAGTCCCTACCTAGATAGTTCTTCTCTTAGTAGTAAATCTTAGAATATAATTAGAGTTAATCTGTTAAGCAACCTACTCTTCTAGTTATATTTACGTTATCGACTTTTTATTTACCTATATACTTAGCCCATTAATAAGTCTACCGTAGTTTTTCCCATAGAGCTTTATTATATATTTACTACTAAGGTTACAGTATTAATAGGGTTGGATAATATGCCACCAAAAGTAAAAGCTGCTAAGGCTAGCCTTTGGCTAGCCCTTGGCACTTCCTTATAAGCTCCTTAGGCCTACAGCCCTTCCCTTCTTATCAGTTTATGTCTCTTTTTATACTTAGGGTATTGCTATACCTACTCTTTACTATATTATCCTCTTCTATCAACTCTCCTTATAACTTATACTCGGCTTGCCTGCTCCCTACTATATACCTAGGTAATAGCCTTACAGAAATTTAGAATAGGATTGGTAATACGTAGATTTTTATAAAGATAGATCTAAGATAGGTATACTACTAGATTAGGATTAAGAAAGGCGATAAATAAAAAGTAGCCTTTAGGTTAAAGAAAGGACTATACAAGCTATTAGTTATATAATTTAGACTTATAAACGCACTAGTGACGTTCTAAAAGCGAATTAATAGCGTATTAGGAGAATACCTTAATAATATTATTATCTACTCTATAGGCGAGGAAAAGTACGGGGAATATGTTAAATAGGCCTTAAAGAGACTATAAGAAGAAAAGATACTAGTAGCGATTAAGAAATGCGAGTTCTTTATAAGAAAAACTAATTTTATTAGATTTATTATTAAACTAGGTAAGATCTATATAGATCTAAAGAAAGTTAAAGCTATAGTAAGTTAGTGTAAGAGGCCGGTCTAACTAGAATGTATAATTATCTAATTAATAGTATAGAATAAGAGTTACAGGTAAGTAGAAGGTAAGTTAAAGATAGAATAAGTTTTATATATAAAGGAAAAATGCTTTCTAACCTCTTCTATTTAGAGACTAATTGCTAGTTCTTCTCTAGAGGAGAACCAGCTCCCTTTATAATCCTTTTAAGACACTAGTAAAACCCCTTACCTCTTATCTATCTAACCATATCTTCTTTGGGACATTAGTAGGACATTAATAAAACCTTTATCTGTCTTATCTAATATATACCTTTTAGGAGCGCCTGTTACAATTACCTCCCCTTTAAGGGTCTTAGTCCTCTAAGACTTTACCTCTTAATAAACTCTTATAGAGTTCCAACTAAAACCACTAGGGAAGTTCTTTAGTGGAAAGGTACTCTATAATGCGGCTTATTGCCAGTTTATTACTAGTATAAAACCTTACTTTATCTTCTATTCCTCCACTCTTTTTCTACTATAGCTCTTTATAGTGTCTTTATAATAGAGCTTTAATAATAATAAAAAAAATTAGATAGGATTTACCTTCTTTATTATAGGAATTTATTATAAGCTAATCCAGAGGTTGTTCTATGCAATGCGTTAACTAGCTACTATCCCTATTTACCTAAAATTGGTCCTAATAACAATGTCTTAATATTAATTTCTTTTAGTTTATAAGCTATTATCTCTTATACGTCTTTCTATTAATAACACTATTTATCTCGCCTTTTAGCAGACTGTTTTTTATTATATCTTAGCTTTCAGCTTCTGTATCTCCAGCTATTCTTTCTACCATTACTCTATTCTCTTCTTATAACGCATCTATAGGTAATAAAATTCCTATTTTATCTCTTTAATAATACTAACTTCCTATAGTATTCTCTTACAATAGCTTATAATTATACTACGCGTCCCCAAACTGGCAGCAGCGTTGTCCCTGCTCTAATGCCATTATAGACTACTTCTATTGCTTCTGCAGTGGTTTCTCTAAAGTACTACCGTTATTGCGTTTATGCGCTTACGCTAGACCCGTCCTATACCTATAAGATGCCGCACTCTAACAAGAATAGATTTAAGTGTTCCTACTATTACAGCTATAGGAAGACCTATATTCTAGTATTTCCTATTCTAGATTTTACTAACTATATTAGATCCCCGCTGTTTATATATATAAGGCTTACTGGCTTTAACGCGCCATTAGGGATTTCTGTCTATATTAGAATAGTAAAAGATAGAGATAGAAGGTGTCTTTTATTACTTATAGCCTCTTTAATTTAATAAGGGTTTCCACTGCTATAGAGATATAATAATCTTGGATATATAGTATTTAAGAGCGTATATATAAGTAGCTTACTCTAATAAATAATAACATTTGCACTTTTGCGCGGGCCTTTCTGGCTAGGTAAGTCTCTTTAATAATACATTTGGGAACTATGCTAATTCTTTAGCCGCTAACTTTCTAATCCTTACCTAGATACTAATTTAGAATCTAGGGATAATACTAAAAATAGTAACGAAGATAAATATTCTCCTCGCTAGTCCCCTACCTATAGTGGTCCATCTAGTTCTTATTGCTCTAAGAAGAATATTAGCGAGAATGCTAATACTTCTAGGGATAGAAGTGCTAATAATACTACTAATAATAACGTTAAGATAGAGGAGGAGGACTCTATTGCTACTTCTAATATTTAAGTTATTATCTTGTTCTTTCTTTCTTCTTATAGGGTAGCTTTATATAGTGCCTGTCTGGTACCTCTATAATACCCTAGTACTAGGAATGAACTTTATACTTTAGGGATGCTTCTATTCTTAGTTTTAGTAACAGTCCGTATAAAAGCAGTATACTGCTATAATCTCCATATATAATAAACGGGTGGTGCTCTTATGGTTGCTTTATAATTTCTTAAAATTTATAAATCTTTACTCTCTATCTTTTTGGTCCTCTTTATACTATTAACTCTACTATATATCTCTAGTGCTAGACCAGATACTCTCCTTTTATCCCTAAGAAACCCTTCTAAATCCCTAGGGCCCTTTTCCTAGTACTACTACTTATTCTTAAACAGCGTCTTCTTTAGATAGTATCCCTAGTGGTTCTTATATAGATCCCTATAGCTTTCTCTTATAAAATTCTAGGATTCCTGTTATAATGGTAAAACATTCCCGTTCTTAATGCCTGTGCTTAACCTTATAGTTTTAATTTATAGGGTCTTCCCTATTATCTTATCCGTGGTATGTCTAGAACTATTACTAAATCCTAATTTATAGTCTTTAGGAAAGTTTTAATTGCCGTATTGCATTTTAGCTAAAGGTGCTTTTTAGGTTCCCAACTATTATGCGCCTAGAAGTATCCTTCCTAATAAACCAAAAATTCGCGTTTCCTCTAACGCTATCTTTAGTCTAGAATATCTTCTATATTCCATTCTAGTTCCCTATTAATTTTACTAGGTAGGGGTAGCTCCATACTATCTCTTCTCTAGTATAACTCTAATAAGGAAACATAAAATATATAATATATTGGATATAATTTTGGTAATTCCAATTTATAGGCTTAATTTCCTTTAATTGTCCTAACTATTTTAAAGGGTCTAAGCTACTAGTAGTCTAGCTTCTTCTTAATATGTTTTATCTAGATATTTTTTATAGATAGCAAAACTTTATCTCCTACTTTAAATTCTTTTAGCGTATGCTTTTTATTATAGTACCTTTTTTATATAGCTTGGGCGTCTAGTAAGTACTTTTTAAGTTCTTCTCTATAAATTCTTATTTCCTTAATTTTTTTAGACGCTGCTAGTGCCTCTCTTTTAGGAATAATATCCTTAATATTTTAGGGGTTATTTACTTTTACCCTAAACAGTGCTTTATAAGGGGTTATTTTTATACTGCTATAGATGCTTATATTATATATATATTACGCTAGAGCCAACTATAATATCCAATTATCCTGTTAATAATTAATATAGTAGCGGAGGTAGTGTTCTAATAACGTGTTTAGACGCTCTATTAGCCCATCTATTTATAGGTAAAAGGTAGTGCTTATCTTTTATTATATTTTAAATAAGAGATAGAATAAAGACTAAAATACGCTGTTAAATATAGTACCTCTATTAGATATAATTCCCCTTAGTATACTAAATAAGAGCTACCGTTCTAAAAACAGGTCTGCTAGTTTTACTACTATAATTATTATTATAATAGCAAAGTACTCTAAAAACTTTGTATATCTGTTAATAATTACTAGAATAGCATTAGCAACCTCTTTAGTTCTTATTTTAGTAGGGGGTAAGCCTATTATAAAATCTATTATTAATTCTAATATAGGTCCTGTCGGAATGTTAGTCATGTAACGTGGTTACGAGACCGCGAAGCGAGGCTAGTTAACCTGACCTTAGAGCAACCCCTTACTTCTAGACAATTAATAAATTATCTAACAATTAACAACGCATACGTATCATATAGTGATATTTGTGCCTGTTGATTAAAGCATGTATACCAACACTGATCAGTAGACGTATAGATTAGGAAATACGCAATAGCTAGCGCTTAAGGAGTAGTACTGGAAACAGTTTACTGATTGCCTAGTTCTTATCTGTTTTATTAAAGGAGAAGACTATGACTTCTACTTAAGCTTAAAAGCGTGTATTGGCCTTATAGCTAATACAGTAGATTGCTGAGAGAATAGCAGCCTTGCTAAGAATACTTTACAGGTCTGACGGCTGTAGAGAACGTACATATAAACCTCAACCTCAACTACACCCTTACCCTCGACCTCACCCTTGACCTCAACCTCAACCTCGACCTCTGTTCAAGCCTTAACCCTTGAACTCCCAGACCAAGGACACTCTATAGGCCCTAAGGCTGTAGAGAACACCCTAAACCTTAAATCTTAAACCTTAAACCTCCTTACCTTTAAACCTCTACTTAAACCTTATGGATACTCAACCCATAACTATAATGGAGTGGTATGAGAAGATATTAAAGCATGGTAATAGAATCACTGCTGCTACAGCTTCCAAAGATAAGCTAGGAGACTATGTAGCAACAAAGGTCTATATATATACATAAGAGAACTTCACAGACTACACATTATGGATAGTATTCAAGGAGGAATTTGAAGGCTTTACTACTGAAGATTTTAGACGTATGCGAATTAACATAAGAGTAAAGTTACGCACTCATCTACTTAAGAGAGGAGTGTATATGGGAAAGCATAATAGTAGATATTTAATCTTAGAAGCACTATTTAACCTCCTCTAAGAGGAAGAACCTTATAAATGGACAGATAAGGAAATTACAGAAGCTCTTAAGGCAGTCAGCCCCATAATTATAGTGGCGCTATAAGAACGGCTTAACTTAACATAAACAGCTCTAATATTAAATTAAGCTATACCCCCGTTAGTTATAGCCTCTTCAGCTCCTATAACCCCCCCCTATAGCCTACTACCTTCCTATATAGTGCCGACGCCTGTAAGCCATTAACTACCTCCACTACCTCCAACGCCTGCAATCTAGCCTATAGCTATAGCCATAATACCTGGAACGCAAATACCTACCCCTATAACACCCCAACTAGCTGTTGCATCTATACCCTAGTAAACTGCACTAACTGCTACCTAATAGTAAGCTGCACCTACTTCTACCTAAGATTAACTACTTACTCTCCTTACTTAACTCCTATAGACGCAGAATCAGCAATTATCGCCTATGGTAACTGCCTCTACCCTCCCTCTAGCAACCGCTCCTACTTTACCTGGTCCCCCTCCTGCCCAGTATCTTCACCCTAGTACTGCTAATACCGACCCTGCTATGCACCTGCCTATGTACAGCAAAGAGGTAGCTACTATTGCCAAGATCTACACAGACGACCAGAAGTATAATGGAGTGAGTGATAGCTTTAACTTTAAGTTAACTATCTTCTATAATATTTGTAAGAGAGCTGGTCTACCTTTTAAAGGCTATATAACCGCACTCCTAACTATGCTAAAGGGACTTGCTTAGGATCACTACTATAATAGCAGCCTTTTAACTAAATTATTTACTGAGGCATGTAACTATATATATTACTTCTTTAAAGGACCAGAGTACTATTGGAGAAACCTTACTAAATGGAACGCCACCGACTTCTAAGGAATTATTAATAAGAACCCTAATAAGCAAATCTATTAGAGTTTCCAACTACTCCTTAATAAGCTTTTAAAATATTGCTACGGATTATACCTAGAGTTTTATATAGACCTCTTCCTTACGAATAAGCTAGTTACCGCTTGCTAAGGAGTACTAGTATGCCGTATCGCTATTTCTAACCCTTCTGAAGACCTCTCCTAGTTGATTAGCAAGTTGCAATCTTCTATAGTTATATGGGAGAAGGAACACCCTTCCTAGGCCTTAATAAGACCGTCTTAAGGAACCTACTTTATGGATCGCATATACCGCCGTGATATCCGTAACAACCGTGACTGAACCCGCTCCTATAGACAAAACACCGTCAGATCCCTAAAGGCCAAGTGCTATGTTTGCTAAAAGGAGAGCTGCCGCTTATGGAAATATATAGAGGAGGAGCGGAACCGTTCTAGAGATAAGTATAAAAGACGTTTTAACAATAATAAGGGCTGTAATGGTAACTTTAAAGAACGCTTTAGACAATATACTATCTACTGTAAAGGAGACGATAATAATGAGTATAATAAGACTTTTAAAGCTTTTGTGCTAAACATAGACACTAATAAAAACACTAATAATAATAACAGCGAGGAAGAATTAGAAGACCCTAACGGCTGCTACCTTATATTATTTGGGACTCTCACTATAGACAAAGCAACCTCTATAAGCGTAGAACTAGCCAATAAGGCTTACGCTTACTTATTTACTATAATCTCCATAGAACCTACTACAGAAACTGACCTGTTTAACTACAACACAATAACCGCCGCTTTACGCTATACTTCTATGGTATTTATAGGAATTATAATCAATACTAGTGTGTTAAAGAAGTTTATAGCCGGTTATAGATAATTCTAGGCACTACAGAATGTGGACCAATTTATAAGACTTAATACCTTAACTAAAGAATAAGTTAATGTGCAGTTTGGCATTGGAATCGCTACCTCTATTAGAACTGCGGATGTTATTACCCCTATAAGCAAGATACAGTTTTATGTTATTTATACGGATACCCCCTTCTTGCTCTGCTTAGTGGATATGGATAGACTCTAAATCTACTATAATAACCTTAGAAATGTTGTTATTACTCGCACCAAAAAAGTACCAGTAGTGCGACGGTTTGGCCACCTGTTTCTCTTATAGAGCTTATTACTATAGTTATATCTATTTGAATCCTTTAACGCGAACCCCTACTACTTAACAGATGTAGAGCTACGGCGCCTATATTATTAATTTGGACATCCCTTAGTTAAGAAATTGCAAAAACTACTCTATTATGCTGGCTATGAAACGGATAGAATGGCTATTAAGCAACTAACTAAGTTCTGCCACTACTGTTAGAAGTTTAGTAAATTACTAGGTAGATTCCGCTTTACCCTATAAGATGATGTTAATTTTAACTACAATATTATTGTTGACATTATATATATCAGCGGATCACCCCTTCTATATGTTATTAATAAAGGAACGCGATTTTAAGCCAGTAGATAGTTATGAGATATTAGCGCCAAATATATATAGGACGTTCTACGGATGTGCTAGATTAATACCTACTTAGGGCCACTAGACCTAATTACCTACGACACTAGAAAGAACTTTGTTAGTAAGGAATTTAAGCAATATGCCACTATTATGGGAATTAGTATAAAGGGAGTACCGGTTAAAGCACATAACTCTATTAGAATAGTAGAGCGCTACTATAGTTTATTACGCCAAGCCTATTAGATTATTATAACTAAAATCCCTAAAATTAATAAGGAGATGGGACTCTAAATGGCGTTTAAAGCAATTAATGATTTAGCTGGCCCTAGAGGACTAGTTCCTATACTTCTAGTCTTTAGAGCCTACCCCCAAATGGTTAAATCCGATGCACCATCCCCTATGGTTATATAACGCGCTGCTGCAATTAAAAAGGCTATGGTAGAGATATAGAAGCTATAAGCTAAACGACAGATTGCTAACGCGCTGAATATGCGAAACGGACCCAATGCTAATGCGATTCATGATCTCCTACTAAATTCGCCCGTTTTGGTCTAGAGAGAAGGAAATACTGGCCAAAGCGGCTATTAGGACGGGCTATTTACCTTACTTACCATTAAGGGTAAAATATGTACTGTTAAACTGTTTAGCGGACCTATAGCCTTCTAATCTACGGTTGTAAAACCCTACCTTTAAGCAACTAAATTGCAGGAGTAAATTGTTGGACTAGAATCGCTACCTAAACCTCTATTTGGGTTAGCCCTTCCTAAGACTATCTTAGAGAGACCTACTAAAGCTTAGCAATAACCCCCAAAACGAGGCAGAGGACGCCCTCACAAATACCCTCTACTTACGGCTATGGCTGACATCACTATCTACCTATAGGATAACAGTCAATTTAGTACTTAATTTAGCGCCTCCTAATAAAAGGAGCTTACTGGTCTACTTAAGAAGGGAGTTTTTAAGATTATAAGACTTATAGATATACTATAAGGCGTACAACTCTTTAATTTGTGATTTGTTAATAAGATTAAGAACAAGGGAACTAATAAGGCTTTTAAGAAATCCTAACTAGTCGTGCAAGCTTATAATAACTTAGAAAAGGAACTGGTTCTTACCCAATTACCAACCATTTAATGAGTTAGCCAATGACTAATTCTCTGTATTGCCGCCATAAAGCTTCCATAGGCACGACTTTACCTCTGAGACATTTTATAGGCCTATGTACAATCAACCACCACACTAAATTGAGAATTCTATGTATAACCTCCGTATGAGCTGATTAAGCAACTTGGGATTAATAAGGCCTCTGTTTTAAAGGTTGTAAAACCACTCTATGGAGTACCGGAAGCCGGTAACCACTGGTTTAAGATATATTACTTACATTATATCCAATAGTTGTATATGGACTAGTCTATATACGACCCCTGTCTCCTATAGAGTAATAAACCCTTTAGCATTGTAGGCCTATAAACCAACAATACTCTATTCCTGGCAGATAAGACCTTTATAAACGCAGAGCAAAACGAGCTGTATAAGGCCAAGTTTATGGCTAAAGAACGGGAATAACTTACCGTTAATACACCCATTAAGTTTAATGGTGGAGTCATTCAGCTACTAACTAATAGGAGCATTATGCTTATTTAGGAACGACAATGCATAAACCTTAGTACAATTAGCACCAAGCTTGCCACAAGTATAGGATTAAGAGGAGCTATAAGAACCTTAACTCTAAAGGACCAGTACATCGCTTAATGCGCTAGAGGTGTATATATTGCTTTAGTTTGCCAGCCAGAAGCCTTATTTAATTTATCCTTTACCGCCTAGGTAATTAACCCCAATAAGGAAGACGCAAAACAGTTAAATAAGCGTCTAAACTGGAAAATTAAGAATGCTAATAGAGGCCTTAAGTTTGTTAAGTTAGATATCAAAACCCTACAGCTCCTAGTATTTATAGACGCGTTGTTTACTAATAATAAGGACCTCTCTTCGTAGATCGGCTACGTTATTGTACTAGCTAATGCTACAAAGAAGGCCAACATTGTCTATTAGAGCTCAGTTAAGTGTAAAAGAGTCACTTAGAGCGTACTAGCTTCTAAACTCTATGGTACGGCCTATAGCTTTAATATTAGTATTGCGATTAAATCTATAGTAGACAAGATCCTACAAATTAACCTCCTACTTGTGCTTTGCACTGATTCCAAGTCCTTATACAACTGTTTAGTATAACTTGGAACCACCTAAGAAAAGCGCCTAATGATCAACGTAATGTGCCTCTGGCAAGCCTACAAACGGAGACAGATTATGGAGGTGAAATGGATTAATAGAGAGGCCAACCCTACTAACGCCATAATAAAGGGAAAGCCCTGCGCGGCTCTTTAATGGCTTATTAATATAAACCGAATTGACCTATAAGTTATAGGATGGGTTGAATAAACGAACTTAGATTTAGCTTAGTGTTAGGTAACTAATTGTAATAATATGGACCCTAAATTCAACTAGCTAATTAGGATTTTCCATCCCCAGGATAGAAAATCACTATTGGCTCGCTTACTACTAGCGCCTTGGCGGCCCTCGCAATATATTAACCTACTACCCCTAATAATTCTTCTTGCAATTACGGACCTGTAAAAGGAGCGTGGAAGCTATTGCGTATTAATTGGATCTCTAGCTATTGCGTATACGCTGCGAATAAGTCTAGAAGTAAACTTAGCTTTGAAATATAGATTAGCCTTCTTTTTAGAGTTGCTCTAGTGTCGGAATGTTAGTTATGTAACGTGGTCACGAGACCGCGAAGTGAGGCTAGTTAACCTGACCTTGGAGCAACCCCTTACTTCTAGACAATTAATGAATCATCCAACAATTAATAACGTATACGTATCATACAGTGATATTCGTGCCCGTTAATTAAAGTATGTATACCGACAGGTCCCTATAGGATAGGTATTAGATAATCTATATTCTCTAAAGGCGTGGGTTACGTGCATGGGTTACGTGCACGGAGTACGTATATTGTAAAATCTCTTCGTAGCTCGAAGCTCTAGGGCCCCTAAGACACGTTACTAAAGATATTAATTAACGATTAAGTCAAGATCATTAATTAATTAACCCATTTTATTAATAAACCCCTCTATATAAATTATCTAACAGTTATAAGCCCGGTCCGCCGACTTAAGAAGCTATTTAGCTATTACTTACTCATTTGAAGAAATTCTACCTTATTGTTAGACTCTGACACCTTATCGTCAAGGACACAGACTCTAATAGAAATCCTACCTTAAGTGTCACAGGACAATTCTGACACGAGACTCTATGAGATTCTATAAGACTCTAATACCTTAATCATTAAAGGACGATCCTGACGACAAGGACAATCCTAACGATAAAAATACTATCTCAAATCCTCCTTTGCCTATTAGTTAAAATGACTCTACTAACGTCAAGTTTGTTAACTATAATCATCCTTAATAAACTAGAAGACTGGGAGCAATAGATCTGGCAACTATAAGCCCTTATAGATTAGCAAATTTGGGCCTATATTAACCCAGCTATAGAAGCACCTTAAGAAGGTCTATTTGAAAAACCACCTTATCTAAAGGTTATAGATTTTAACGAGAATGTAACCTTATATATATAGCTCTTGACGAATTAATAGAAAGCGTATAAGAACAGCAGACGATACTATGACTAGGATATAAAGTATTTCCTAAGATAGGAAGATTATCTTTAACAGATCCGCACCTAGATTATATCTACAGTATTAATTTAGAAGAAGCTACTGCTTAACCCTTCCTTAACTGTTAAAGAATGGCTATTTTGATTAAAGGAGAACATAGAACCTACCTTATTATTTATTAGAAAGAAGGTATAATACTAGTATATAGAAGCCCTTAAGGGGTTTAAATACTTATTAAAATTAAATTAGTGGTTAGATTAATGGGAATATGTAATGGTACTAGGAGAGAAGTATAAGATCCCTTAAATATCCAATGGAATCTGGCTTTAAGATTTGGCAGAAGTTATTTAACCATCTAGCGACGCCTACTATATAAAGTATACTACTGAGTTAAATGACCCTTAGAAGTTAAGATCTTCCGAATACTATAGAGTAGTAAAGGAGCTATAAGAAGGACTTAGAATACCCTTAAAGAAAGCCAATACTACTATAAGAGGGAGTACCTTTAATGTAGACTTCGCAGAGTAAGCTATAATAGATTACTCTAATACTACTAAAGGTCTAGGGAAAGGAACCTTAGTATATACTAGACGCTTAAAGAGAGCCGGGTTACTAGTAAATAAGGAGACGTCCTACAAGAAGCTAATACCTATATACTTAGCGTACAAGAAATAAGAATATTCCTTTTAAGACTATTGGTATTTATTTAAAGATAAGAGACCCAAAGGAGTTATAATTAGAGATGCTCGCATTAAAAGGGTGCTAAAGAAGGTAGAAAAGAATAAGGATCTTATTAACTAAGTTGTAAAGATTAGACTTAAAGAATAAGAAGACAAGGCTTAATAACAATAGGATAAGAGCTAGAAGATAGTTAAGATTAAGGGAGAAGCTAATGTAATATTCCTAGAATTGTATTATACCGGTTAACTCCATCTACTAAAGCTATTAACTATTCTTGACTTAGGAACTACTCTCTATATCTTTAATAACCTCTCTTGTTTTTATAATTTTAGGAAAGCTTTAAAATATAAATATATTATTGCTGGCAGCTTAAAAGTGCCTATACTAGGTTATAGTAATGTTACTATCTAGGTTACAAAACCAGATAAAAGCAAGGGAATTCTATATCTTAAGGACGTTGCCTTTTATACGGACTTTAATATGAATCTAGTGTTGTTCCGTCTATTTTAAAAGTGAGGGTACTATTGGGATAATAAAGGAAATAACAATCTTCTAGTTTAGAAGGACGATACAATCCTATATTAAATAGAAGAACGTTATGGATAATAGACTATTAAATACGTCTAACTAGGAAGTCTATTAGCGTTTAATATAAGCCGACTGCTACGCCGCTAACGGAAGCGCAGAGTATTGTTAAGAGACGTTTATCTAGACTTAAAAGGTAATGTATATCTATAGCACCTGCGTCTAGGTTATTTAGGACCTATAAGCCTTTATTATCTAGGTCTTAATGCCTTAGGAGTTAAGCTTTAAGGCCTAAAGATAACGGAATGTTAATATTGTAGTCTCGCTAAAATTAAGTGTTAGGTCTTAAGAAGGTTCTTAAAATAGAATATTAATAAACCTTATCTTAATCTCTATATTAACTAGACTAACCTTAAGGAAGCGCATGCTGGATTTATACGAGTTATGTTTATCTATAATACCTTCTTAGGAAGAACCTTCCTGTATTTTATAATAATGTATAGTAAGGAGAAGGAGACACTATAAGTGCTTAAAGATTTTATCTAATGGATTTGTCTGAGGTATAACCTTAAAGTTAATATCATTAGATTAGATAACGAGCTAGGGAGAAAGAAAACTCTTAAATAGCTATAGATTTAAGGGATTATATTTAAGCCTTTGGCGCTATATACATAAGCTTAGAACGGTACCGCTAAACGCTTAGGGGGTGTAATTATTAAGAGAGTATAAGTAATAAGAATTGCTGCTAAGCTACCGCATAATCTATGGAATGAGATTGTTAACTATACAGTCTACCTTCGAGATTAAACGCCATGAGAAAGCAATGGATGGAAATTACTATATAAGAGGTTCCATACCTACCTAGCAAATAGGAGATTAAGAAAACTATAATTGGCGCACCTAAAAGCCTACGGCTGTAGGGTGTACGCAATAACGTTAGATACCTAGCTAAAGAAAAAAAGGCTAAGTAAGCTAGATCTGCGAGCCTATATTGGCTACCTTATTGGCTACGACTCTACTAATATCTATAGGATCTAGATCCTATATAAAGGTATTATTATCTCTACTAGGGATATCATTTTTAATAAGAAGACGTTCTTTAACGGAAAGTAAATGGATATTTTAAAGGATCTACACGCTGAATTAGATACACTAATTAAGAAGATTTAACTCCCTAATATTCTGACTAAGAATGAGGTTCTCCTAGAAGATAATAATAAAGTGTTTAAACCGTTAATTTAAGAGGAAGATATTAACAATGAGCCAGTTTAAGCCTTTAATAAGTTAGCAGATCTTGACCTTACAAGAGCTCTTAAAGATATATATTATACGCCACCTCTAATAGAAGAAGATGAAGAATCTCTATATGCCTTTTATGTTGAGTATCCTATAAAGTTATATGTATAAGGTACTAATTAAAACATTATTAGCCAAGTAGGAGACGGGTTTTATACTTAGGGGGTGTTTAATAACTTAGTTAAAGACTTGTTTAAGGAAGCCTGTAATAATAGGTTTGAAGACTTTGTTACTAAAAGGATTATATTAGCCTATTAAGGCGCCTTTTTAGTAGGAAGGAAGTTCAACCTTAATAGTTAACTTAACAATAGCAAGCTAAAATTAGGCAGAATATGTAATATCAGATTATATAGAAAGAACTTACCTCCACCACCTTAGTCAATCCGTAACCTTAATATACATCCTCTTTAAGATTAGTTCTAAGAAGCTTAATAAGCCTACCTCTAATCCCATTATTAAATAAGGTTGTTTTAAGAAACAAATAAGAAGTATATAAAGGGACAGTAGGTCCTTAGCTCAATATAGGTATTTATTTACAAGACGGACAAGCACGGATTTCTCTAGAAATACAAGGTATGCTTAATAGTATATAGAAATTAATAGGCCCCAGGAGACCTACCTATAAGAGCTACTATATTAGCTAGTACAACCTTCTGAACCCTTATGGCAATTACCGCAAAATTTAACCTAGAGATAATATAGATAGATATAGTCAATACGTTTATCTATTGTAATCTTAACAAGGTTATCTATATAAAACTACCACTAGGGTTTAACAAAGGAAAGATAGACAAAGTACTGCGCTTAAGAAAAGCTTTATACGGACTACAACAATCACCACTATTATAGTAGAAGAATCTTATAAGCTTATTAAACAAATTGGGCTTTAAAGAGGTACCTTAAGAGCCGTATATTATGCTAAAAGGTGAAATAGTCGTCTTCTTCTATATTAACAATATTGTCTTTTGTTACTGAAAGACAGATAAAAAGAAAGCTTAAGAAGCAATTAAGGAGCTATATAAGGAATACCAGATAAGTATCCTTAGCGAGCTAAAATGGTTCCTAAGAATTTATATGCTATATAATTATAGCTAGAGGCTTTTATAGCTATTCTAGGAAGCCTATATTAAGAAAATAGCTAACTAGTATAAGATAGATCTTAGAGGGCGTCTTCTAGACACTCCTATAGCAGAATTAGAACTCCTCCCTACTAATTACTAATTGATCTGTCTAACGCTTCTATCCCCTAATATAGACCTACTAGTGTAACGGGACTAGCCCAGTTACAGTAGGAATGTCTCGGTAAAACACTCGACAGATAAAGTCCGACGCTTTGACCAAATTCTGCCAAATTCTGCCAGCTTGATCGACTTCTGCCAAGTTCTGACAGATCAATTGAATTACCGAAGTCCGTCGAAGACCGCGCGCGCACATGCGCACGCATCGACCACCAAGACCCCTAACTATTTAATTACAGGGCTCTCCCGTAATTCCTTTCTCTTCTTTACGCAACGTCTTGTTCTCTACAAGAGCTATATACCCTTAGATTTAAATAGAATTTATATTATTCCTTCGAATCTTCCTTAAAGCCTCTTCACGCCCTTACATTATGTTGTGTTAATACCACTATCCTCAAAATAGCAAACGAACTCAAATCCGCCACGTCAACTATTATGGCCCTAGTTAGGGAATAAATAACTATAATGCAACAGTCCTTTACAGATGCCTTGGCCCAGTAACAAGCTATACTAGAAGCCCAGTATTAGCAATTAATTAAAGCAATACGCAAAGAACTCTATAACGCCAAAGTATTTGTATTGGAAACCCTAATAGCAACACCTACAAACGAGATTGAGATAACTGTATACAAACCCAGCCTGTTAAATGCGAACCCTAAACTAGTAATGGTAGCTTAACCTATACCTATAATAAACCTAGTACTTACTATAAAATTAGAAAAGCTTCCTAACCCTCTAATGTTTAATAGAAATTAAAATAACCTATACCCCTTTATAACTAAGCTCCGTCTTAAACTTTTAACAAACTATAACCAATACCCTACTAAAGCTAGCAAGATTAGCTATAGAATGTCTCGTTTAAACAAAGACGCTGCATAAACTATGGACCCATTCTTCTATAACAGCACCTTCGTTAATTTTGAAACCTTTGTCTCTCTATTAGAATAAACGTATAATGACGCTAGCCGCGAATATACCGCTGTTACTAAACTTAAAAACCTATAACAACGGAACCGAGAATTTACCAGCTTCTTTTCGGAATTTTTAGGCCTTATTAGCAAACTAGATTAGAATAAAGCCGCTAAAGTTGCTGCTCTTTAACAAGCTATTTCGGATGAAATTAGAGCACAGTTAGTAGGTAGGGAACTGCTAAAGGACCTACCCAAATTTGCTATAATATGTTAACGAATTAATAAAGACCTTTAATATAATAAACAAACTTGTTCCCTGAAGCCAACTACATCTTATATTTAAGACTTTACGAAACTAACATATACCCCAAAACGCGACCCTTCTCTAAAACCTACGCACGACCCTATGGACCTCAACGCCACTCGATCCTATATACCCTTAGGAACCAACGAACGAAGAACTCGAGCCATAAATAGAGAATGCTTCGGATATGGTAGAAAAGGACATATCCAAAGAAATTGCCGAACTCACCCTTTTAAAAAAGTCTGCTGTAGTTCCTCCTAGTCTTCAAATCGCACTCGTTCTTTAAGCTATACTTACTTCTTAACTTATACTTATTCCACAAATCATGCCTAATTACTATAAAGCACCTTACCTTTGGTTAACTCGGAAAACGAATTATCCTAGGGCTAAGTCACGCCTTAGGACAAGAAGTGGAAGAGTATAAGTATCTAGGCTCTTCTAGCGCTAATACATAATACAACTCCCTTAATATACTTGGCGAAATTCAAATACTTAGAAAATGGAAGGAAGTACAAATCCTTATAGACAGCGGAGCCACTAGCATGGGCTTTATTAATACGAACTATATAAAAACCTAACGCCTAAATTTAAAGAAACTTGATAAGCCCTAAGGCCTATAAGGCTTTAACGGTAAACCCTTAATATATAGCGAATTAACGCACTACGCTCTTATAAAAATGCGGATAGGTGAATACCTTAAATATATTTCCCTATTTGTAACACCCCTAAAGCAATATAAGATAATACTTGGACATAGATAGCTAAAACGACACGACCCTTTAATTAGCTGGGTTAAAGAAACACTGAAGTTCCGCACAACCTACTACCGAAGTTATTGCTTAAAACACCACCTGCCCTATAAACATGCACAAGATTATTTAAATTTAATATAATATAAACTACCCCTACCACGGACCCTAAACTAAAACAATAAGGCTATAACTGCCGATTGTAATAAAAAATGCGAAGACGTTATACTAAAACCTTTTAAAATTCGTATAATACAAGCCGCACCTTTTATTTCGTTAGCACGAAAACAAGACCACAAAATCTTCGCTATAACTATAAAAGATATTAAGAAAGCACTAGAACCGAAGCAATATATTAACCCTTAACCTCTTATGCCTAAAGAGTACCACGATCTAATTGATGAGTTTAAAAGAAGATTTGTAAACTAACTACCCCCGCATTAGGATGCACACGATTTTAAGATAGAACTTAAACCTGGTATAACACTAAAGTTTGGTCCGCTATACGGTATGTTATAAGAAGAACTACTTATAATGCAATAGTACCTTAATAAGCATCTAGAAAAAGGATTTATTTGCCCTAGTCAATCTCTATTCGCCTTACCCGTACTATTTATTAAAAAGCTAGGAGGAGGCTTAAGATTCTATATTAACTATTAAGCTCTAAATGTAATTATAATTTGAAACCAATATCCTATTTCCCTAATTTAAGAAACGCTCGACCGCTTATTAAAGGCACGGTACTTTATAAAGCTTGATATAGTCGCTGCCTTTAACCGAATCCGTGTCCGTAAAGGAGATGAGAAGTATATAGCTTTCTATATATAATAGGGACTCTTTAAATACCTAGTAATGCTATTTAGTGTAAAGAATGGTCCTAGTACGTTCTAGTAATATGTTAATAATACGCTTTGTGAATTCCTTAATATATTTGTTACCGCATATATTAATAATATCTTAATCTACTTGTCTTTGCTTTCTAAACACTAGAAGCACGTCCGAATGGTCCTTAAACGCCTATAAGATACGGGTTTATAATGCGATATTAAGAAATGTAAGTTCTACACGTCCGAAGTTACGTACCTAGGCCTGATTATATCCCGTAACGGAATTAAAATGGACCCTAAGAAGGTCACTGCGGTTATAAACTAGGAAAGCCCTAGTAACGTATAAAACATTTAAGGATTTCTAGGATTTGTAAATTTCTATTATTAATTTATTAATTAGTTCTCGAAAATTGCCTAACCATTAGTAAACCTAATAAGGAAGAACGTGAAATTTAAATAGACTGCCAGATGCAAACAAGCTTTTAATAACTTAAAATAACGTTTTATAACCGCTCTAATTCTTGCCCACTTTAACCCTGACCTTAAATGTGTTGTTGAAACAGACTCGTCTGATTATGCCCTAGGGGGAGTATTATCGCAATATAATAAGAACGGTGAACTGCGCCTAATAGCCTTTCTCTCCTAAAAGCTCGCCCCTGCCAAATTGAACTACGAGATATATAATAAGGAATTGCTTATAATTATCAAATACTTTAAATAATGGCGCCTAGAACTTAAAGGATTGTTGTTTCTAATATGCGTGTTAACGGACTACAAAAACCTACAGTACTTTATAACTATAAAGCAGCTAACGCAGCGCTAAATTCGTTAGGCCGAATACCTTTTATAATTTAACTTTAAGATTATATACCAACCGGGCAAACTTAATTAGAAGCCTGATGTATTAATATAATAATTATAAGACCTACCTGCGAATGCTTTAGATAAATGGATTATAAATTAATTATAGATCTTATTACCCCCTAAACATTTTAAAAAACTACGTCCTATGTTCCTAGATATAGAACTTAACAGAAATAAATTAGAAGTTGATAAATAGGAAATAGAAATTAATAAGCTAATAGAATACAAATACAAGAATGATATATGGATAATAGATATAATAAAAGCAATTCAAATGGGAAAATAATAGCATAAGGATATTATACTCACTAAATGCGAAATTCGAAAAGATCGATTATACTATTAATAGAAGATAGTAGTTCCGAATTCCGAACCTTTACAATTTAAGATACTCGGATTTATACACGACTCCCCTATAGCAGGGCATCCTGGCCGTGCGAAGACTTATAAAATTGTTCAACGAGTATACTACTAGCCTACGATGCACGACTATGTACGAAAATACGTTCGAGCATGTAGGATGTGCGTGCGTGGAAAGACCTCTTATATAAAGAAGCAAGGAGTACTTTAACTACTACTAATTCCGATGCAAAGATGGCGCGATATCTTAATTGACTTTATAGTTGACTTGCCTAACAGTAATAGGTTTATGAATGTTATGGTAGTCGTTAACTGTCTTATAAAAATGCGATATATGATCCCCATAGACTTAATTAATGCGATATTAGTAGCCGAATGTTTTATTAAGCACGTCTTTAAGCTACACGGACTTCCTAACTTAATAATATCCGACTATAGAAGCCAGTTCGTTTCAGACTTCTAGCAAGCTCTATATAAACAATTAAGCATTTAAATACGACTCTTAACTGCATTTTATTTAGAAATAGATAGTTAAACCGAAATTGCGAATGCGATTATGGAATAATACCTATAAATATACTACTCCTACCTACAAGATAACTGGGAAAAGTGGCTGCCTTTAGCTAAGTTTACTGTAAATAATATAATAAACGTATTAACAGGCGTGACGCCGTTCTATGTAACCTACAGACAAGACCCCTAACTTAGATTTAAACTACAACCTAAAATCAACATGATAGGACCTATAATTAAACAGATTTAGTTAATTAACACACACAACTTCACTAATTAAATAAAGTAGTTAACAGAACTATTACGAAGTAAATTAACGTACGCTTAAATGGTACAGGAATGGTATGCGAACAAAGGACGAGCTCCTATATAGGACTTTAAGGAAGATGATATAGTTTACCTAAATATATAAAACCTAAAGACTTAACGGCCCTTGAAGAAACTTAATTGGAAATTTACGGGCCTATACTAAATTAAGAAGAAATTAAGCCCGTATGCTTATAAGCTCGAACTACCAACTAAGATAAAAATACATCCAACGTTCTATGTAAGCTTGCTATAACCCTTAAAAGACGAACCTATAACCCGCGAAGTGCCGCCGCTACCTCCCGTAATTGTTAATAATGGTAACGGTTCTTACTTCATTAACTCAATTGATAATATACAATAGAAAATATAATCTAAAAGATTTAAACTTCTTATTAAGTGGAAAGGATATAAAATATAAACCTAGGAACTCTATAAGCAAATTAAAATCGATGCGCCTTCCCTAGTAAAAGAATTCCACAAAGACTATCCTTCGCGGCCTGCTCCGGCTAGATGGACACGACATAAAGGCAAACAACTGCCACCTGACACGAATATACAAAATACAACAGCAGGAAGCTCGAACTTAAAAAGAACTTAAAAAACATTACAACATTTATAACACGGTTACGTGACACACAAGATATTAAGGAACTTTAACCGGCGGTTAAAGTTATCTAATTAGTTAGATTCGCCTTGCTAAGACCTACTACAAAGATATTAGTTTAGCTTACCGCCCTAGACTAAGCTAATAGCGATTTTCTATACCAGGCATAGAAAATCCTAATTAGTCCATTTAACGATTAAAACCGGCAAAACTCTACACCGCTACCCGATGCAAAAAAATATATAATATAATAAAAATGAATTCTCAACCAAATTAAATTGTTTTTGGACCTTTGGCTAAAGGGGAGGGTACTATAACGGGACTAGCCTAGTTACAGTAGGAATGTCTTAGTAAAACTGTTGGGAATAAGGCAAGCTGCCGTCACGCCAGGCATGTTGCTGTCACGTGCTGACGTGGCCCTAGTGTGGTGAGGAACCTTAAGTTCCTCACCCCTTTTCTTATTCCTATTAAAAAGAATTAACAATTATTATACTATCTACGAACCATAGCTATGTGATATCCCCTTGTGTAACCAACACTAATTAGTGGTTAACTTCACTATTATACTATAGAACAGCTAGGTATCACTAAGAAGAGACAAGCCACTGTACTAGTGCTACTTATGCTAGAGGAAGCTGTTTTTTGAGGTTAGAACTGGTCCTAAACCTTAAATAGAACTCTTCCACAAATCTAAGGATCTAAAGGCTAGAACTGGTCCTAAGCCTTTCCAAGATTACAGATTCTTGCGTCTATTACGCAGAATAACACGCTTTATAAGTCTTTGCGATTTAAGGCCAGAACTAGTCCTAAGCCCTATAACCGCAAATATATGTTATGAACGCGTACTAAACGATAATCCCTATACCAATAACACTTCCCTCCCTTTAAAAACATGGCTACGCCTACTTTAAATAACTAGAAAGACTCCTTACCACTAGGGGTAGCTAAGCACGCAAAACTTATTAATGAAGATTGGGATGAATTCGCCTTTGATATAATAACTTATACCATAAAACAAGTTAACGGCTTTCTCCTATACTATATTATATTCTACCGAAATAGATGCTACGCCGATTTATAACTATGGGAGTATTTTAGGGAGGATTTTGTAGGATGGACTGCTGATACCTAGGCACTTAGCAACGTTAATATTGTTTAGGATTTTTAAAACTTCCTCCATAGGAATAGGGTATATGTTGCTAAGAACAGTAACCTAATTGCTAGTAATATTTAGGCTGTTATTACTAGTATAGAAGAACCAATATGGACGGAAGCTGAGATTATACGTTAACTACGGAAACCTAAAAACAACCCATATTCTTTAGAAGGCAACTTTAATTTGTATTAAAACCCCTAGAATACTAACCCCCCACCTAGAGCTGCTCTCCTACCTAGAGGTGCCCTCCCACTTAAAGTTGCTCCGCCTCTACCTTCTCCACTCTAGCCAACCGGTAAGCCTTTACTATGAGAAGTCACGAATCTGATAAAGGTATATTTAGACAAAGAAAAGAAGTTTGGAGGAGAACTATATAACATGCTTAGAGCAAAACTATAGGTCTTCTATAACTGTTATAATAAGGTCGGAATTTAACGCCACCAGTACTATTACGCTTTCTCTGTTATGTTAAGGGGATAGGCAGCAACATTCTATTATGACCATATTGCGGGTAAAAACTATAGCTTTAATATAATGCTTTAGCTTACTAGAGCCTACTTTAAGACTAATGAGAATCGCCAACTTTATATATCCAAATGGCGAGAGACTATATTCTAGAGAGTTATTGCTTCTAACCTAATAAAGACTCGTTTAGAGTGCCTTTAACTACTCTTTAATAAACTCTAGAAAATCTAATGTGGCCTTACCAAAACCTACTAAAATAAGAACAGCCTAAGGGACTAGGTTATCTTAGTATGCTATGGCGTTTCTAAGTGTAACTTGGCGCTATATAAACCTACGGATACGTTTAAAGGAGTATGTGCTGAGCTACGCTCTGCTATAGGTACTGTGATGCGAATATAAGGATCTTAATAGCTCTATACCAAAAACCCTACCCAAATAAGTATTCCCGACCAATATGATTACAACTGGACTGATTGAACATATAGTAGCTATGGTAGGGAATACGGAAGAGGGTATAATTAATATTAACTATAAGGCAACCGTGGAGGTCCTTGTGAAGGTTTATTTTAAAGTAATTACTAGAAGAAGTGCTACGTTTATAAAAAGCCAAAGTGCTAGTTAACTAGACACTCCCTTAATAAGCGAAAAGAGGCATATAACAAGTTCCGTTAGAGTGTAAGAAACGTTGGAAATTGTAAGGTTACTGCGGCCTACTTCTAAAGCTTTATGGTTTAATATGAAGGCGTAGAAGACCTTAAGGGTGAGGTTAATAAGGTCGAACAGCTTCTTATAGATATAGAAATTGAGGACTACTCTCCTAACCAATACTTTACTGAGTATAGTAAGGTAAATGGCATATAAACCATCGCTGTTCTTAATAACCAATCTATGCTCCATTTTATTATAAAGTTAGATATCTTTAATGAGCTAAAGGAGAGCTCCGCGTTTTCCTTTAATAACAGATACTTAGCGAACGTCTTCTATGGTATTATACCGGATACTAAAGCCGCAGGAGTATCTATAGTAGGAGAACCTTAAGTTCGAGCCCTTTAGCAGCTTAATAGCTCTGTTTAGATTGACTAATTAACGGCAGGCCAATATACGATTTGCTTTGGTAAAGGTACTATAATCTCTCTTGGCACAATTAGGGTCTAAACCCCCTTAGGATATATCACTTTCTATATTGTTTCTACGAACACTCCGTTTTTATTTTGTATTAAAGATATAGATAAGTTAGGTGTTAGGCTTAACAACCTTAAGAATATACTTATTTAGGGAGACAATCGGGTACCTATTATACGCAAGTGGGGTTACCCCTGGTTGCTTTTTTATTAACTAGAAAAGAGTGTTGCTTAAAGCCACTTAACTAAGTTAGAATTATGCTAACTACACCGTTGTTTTGGCCACCTATCTGTTTATTAATTGCTTAGGGTTCTTTAGCGAGCAGGCCATAAAGTTAAGGTTAAGGCAATTAAGCATCTTATAAAGTACTACTATCACTACTAAATAAACCAGAAGTCCCCTAGCCGATTTAAGTTCACCCTTAAAGATGACTATAACTTTAACTTCTGTATTATCGTTAATGTTATGTATCTCAGCGGCAAGCTAGTACTTTAAGTTATTGACTTTTTAACCTCCTTCTAAGCCGCACGATTCTTAAAGGATATATTAGCTAGGAACGCATAGGATACCCTTTAGTTATACTAGATTAATGTCTACCTAGGACCCCCTAATTAAATTGTCTATAACGTAGGAAAGAACTTCTTATCTGTAGAGTTTCGATAATAGATAAAGGCAATAGTAATTAAGGTCAAGGAAGTCCCTATTAAGGCACATAATAGTGTTGGAAAAGTGGAGTGATATTATACGCCATTACGCCGCGCATATAAGATTATCTCTTTAGAACTAGAGGACGCTAGCAAAGAACTTACCTTGTAAATAGCTGTTAAAGCTATTAATAATTCTGCTGGCCTAAATAGACTCGTACCTATATTGCTAGTCTTTGGCGCTTACCCTTAAATAACTGACGATTCTCTACTATCTCCCTCCGTTGTGCAATAAGCTGAGGCTATTCGCAAGGCAACGAAGGAGGTATGACGTCTCTACACTATACGCCAAGTTAATAACGCACTAGGAATAAGAAATGGCCCAAATACCTTAACTACGCTTAATCTACCACTCTAGTCTGAGGTACGCGTATGGCGTAAAAAGGGAGGATAGTTAGGCCCACATTAACTTATTGCAATTAATAGCCAGACTTGCACTATTTAGATACCTTATAGACCCACTTAATTCCGTTTAACTGTTATTAAGCCTTACTACAAAGATAATAGTTCTAAGCCTTTGCAGGATGCCCTAAAAGATGCCCTAGAGAAGAACTACGATTAATATGCTCTAGAAGGCGACTATAATCCCAATATAATATTAGTAGATGCGCCACAACTATGACGCGGTAGAGGTCGCCTAAAGGGATCACAAAATCGCTAATATTTTATTAATTTTGAAGAGCAATTTATTGCTGCTATTAAAAATGGAGTCGAGTTATTAATGGCCTTTATAACAGCTAAGGAGAAGGATGACTTTAAACTCGCAAAATAGCTCTAAAAAGAAGGTTATATTATAACTCTAGGAGCTCCTTTCTAAGTATCTAATAAGTAGGAGATCGAGGGTCTTATTACAAGAGAAGTCTTTAAATTTAAGAAGTATGACCCTACTAAGTTTGATAGAGTTCGTATCTTTAAGTTAAGAATAGTTAATGAAATTAAGGGCAAAGCTATTAATGCCCTATTTAAGAAATTAAGGCTTGTTATCTAAGGCTACAACGATAATAGTAAGGAGGTAATTCTTACGCAGTCTTCTATAATTTAACGAGCTAGTTAGTGAGTTATTATTGTACTAGCTCCCTCCTTGATAAAGAATAGAATGGCGGTTTATTTATAAGATATTACTTAAGCCTACACCTAATTAGAGATGCACCTTTAGCGCTTAATATTGGCATACCTTCCAGAGCAAATTTGCTACCAGTATCCTAAAGATACGATTATGGTTGTGCTTAAGCCATTATATAGGATTACAGAGGCAGGAACTTACTGGTGGGCTACCTATAGCAAGCACTATAAAGAGAAGCTTTTAATAACTACTTCTATATTTAATCCCTGCTTTCTTATCACAACTATGGGAACTCCATTTGGAATCGTTGGTATGCAAACTGATAATATAATTATCTTGGGAGACAACCAATTCTTAGCTCTTAAAGAAGATAAGCTAGTAAAGGCAAATCTTATAGTAAAGCTAAAGGAAAAGCTTAGTTTAATAATACTATTACTCTTTAATGGATGCATCCTCTCCCTAAATAAGGATTCTATTACTCTGCGCTAGAAGGGTTAAGGTAAGAAGATTAATGTTATTAACACTAATTCTCCAAAGCAAGGATATATAGAGTAACGCGCTTGTAGAGCTTATATTGCTTCTATCTGTTAACCTAAGGCTTTATTTAATCTCTCTATTACCACCTAACACCAGGAACTAACTAAGGATAATATTCTTGCCCTAAATAAACGCCTTTCCTGGCAAATGAACTATCTTAACTGGGGCCTATACTACGTGCCTGTTAATCTTCCTACCGCTAAGCTCTTTGTATTTGTTAATAGATCGTTTACAAATAACAAAGATTTTAGCTCCTAGCTAGGATATAAGATTATTATTATAAATAAGTTTACTAGAGAGAATGACTTTATAATCTATGGTAACCTTATCTATTGGAGCTTAACTAAGAGCAAGCGCGTTACCTAAAGTGTTTTAGTGTTAGAGATATATGGAATAGTTGGCGGAGTTAATATAGTAATTGCAATTAGAACTACCCTAAAGATGATTATAGATTAACTCGAACTTCCTATTATCCCTATAATCATATGCACCGATTTATACTCCCTCTATAAGTACTTGGTTAAGCTTGGTACTATAAAGGAGAAGCGCCTTATAATTAATATTATAGCACTTCGTTAATCCTATAAACGGCGAGAACTCTTTAAGACTTGATGGATTAATAGTTAAGATAACCTAGTAGACGTAATAATAAAGGCAAACCTAAACAAGGCTCTAAAAACGTTTGTTAACACAAACACTCTATATATATAAGTTAAAGGTTGGGTTAAAAGGGAGTAGGAGTATAATATCCTATAGACCCTAACTTAAACCAGCTAATTAGGATTTTCCATCCCCGGGATAGAAAATCGCTATTGACTCGCTTACTACTAGCGCCTTAGCAGCCTACCCGTCTTTACGTTATCTGCCAACTGCCGCATTGTTATATATTGTTTGGTATTATCGCATATTGTTTGGTATTATTGTACACTATCTGGTATTGTCGCATCCTGTCTGTTTGTATATATATAGATAGCAACCACAAAAAGAAGAGTTGCCAGTATTAGGAATGAGGCAAGCTGCTGTTACGCCAGGCATATTGCCGTCACGTACTGACGTGGCCCTAGCGTGGTGAGGAACCTTAAGTTCCTCACCCCTTTCCTCATTCCTATTAAAAAGAATTAACAATTATCATACTATCTACGAACTGTAGCTACGTGATATCCCCTTATATAACCAACAAAAACACTTAACAGATAAAGTCCAACGCTTTAACCAAATTCTGCTAAATTCTGCTAGCTTAATTAACTTCTGCCAAGTTTTAATAGATTAATCAAATTACCGAAGTCCGTTAAAGACCGCGCGTGTATGTGCGCATATATTAACCACCAAGACCCCTAACTATTTAATTATAGGGCTCTCCCGTAATTCCTTTCTCTTCTTTACGCAACGTCTTGTTTTCTGCAAGAGCTATATACCCTTAGATTTAAATAGAATTTATATTATTCCTTTAAATCTTCCTTAAAGCCTCTTCGCGCCCTTATAACTAGTCCATTCTATATCCCTACTAAGAGAAGCAGCTTCTACGATGCTATATTAGAGAAAAATGGGTTTAATACTTTATATAGCCACTATAACGCGTCCGGATATTGCTTTTGTAGTATTATAGCTAGTAAGGTTTAATTAGAACCTAAGCCAAAAGCACTATTAAGCGGTAGATATAGTAATCTAGTACCTATATAGCATAAGGAGCAGAGCAATCTACTATAGAGGAGATAAGGAAGGAATAAATAGTAGATATAATGGAACCTTATAGCAGGAACTACGGTAGGTCCTATTATTAGGCTAGGTATATAGGTAAGAACAGTGTTAACAATATAATAATAACTAGTGGAGTGGTTGCCTAATAGATTAACTCCAATTATATTCTAAGATTCACTACAAGGAGAGAACTATCTACGGTAGGGACTGAGGTCCTTTAAATACACAACCGTACTCCTAAGAAATCCTCCCTTGTACGTGAGGTACGTATTATACGTAGTATACGTAGACGTATTCTGCGTATACTATATACACTATATATAATATTATATAACTCGCTTACCATTCCTTATTATATAGTTCTACTAGTTCTATCCTAGACTGTGCCTATATTAACTAACTAGCTTCCTCTAACTCTTCCCTAAGTAGTTATAATATTGTACTTAAAGCGTCCGTAATACTATCTCCCTTCTCTTTATCTTTGTCCTTAAAGATTCCTAACATCTCCAAGTTATCTACTAGAGGTGTAATGTCCGTTTAATCGGTCTGGTTAATATCCTTACTTATTATACTTAAAGCGTCTTCTTCCTTATAAGCGTAACACTGTGCTCGCACTATGGCTGCCATACTATCGCTTAGTAAGATAATGTTATCTCCATATTCTTATTATACAAAGGCGGGGTTAGTATGTGTCGCTATAATAAGTCCCTTATCCCAATAACCCTTATCTTGTTTAGAGTGTACTAAAGCAAATATTTAATTGTCTTATAATGTTCGCTCTATTTCTAACACTAAGTGTGCGCATCCTATAACTCTTAACAGTCTTTAAGTTCCCTAAGTAACTTATTATAGGGTTTCGCGTTTAATCTGCCGCTGCGAAGCTAAAGTTTAAGTTGGCCGCCGTGCGTGCCAAACTCCACTGTTCTGCTAAAGAGACCGCTTAGGCCCTAGAGGCTCAACGTCGCTCCTTTAAGTCTTAGTAGGTTATATTCGCTCGGTTAACCTATCTTAAGAAGGTTTATAAGAAGGTTTATTCTAAGGAGTAGATACTAGTTTAATAAGGTCTTAATAAGCTAGGTAATAAAAGGGTTAAGTTTCCAGAGAAGGAAACAACTCTAAGTAATATAGTAGTTGCTCTTTCTTATAGGTCCCCCTTAGGTGGCTCGTCCTTTGGTAATTCTTTTTTAATGCTCCCTAACCTACTTTTTTCTAATACTCCTTTACCTTTCCTATAGTGTTCTCTAGGTTGCTTAGTGGTTTCTAGGTAGTCTCACTATAGCCTATCTACTTTACTTTATACTATGTTTTGTTATCTACGTCCTCGTGACTAATAATCTTTAAAACTTGCTATTTGTCTTCCTTTTGTCCTCTGTACGTGTTTGCCTTATAGACTAGTAGCTTAACATTCCTGTATAATAGCTCTAGCATTACAACGTGTTATATAGGGTAGATCTTTATTTTGGCTAGTAGGTTTAACTTATATATAACTAATAAAATTCTTTATATAATTTTAAAAGGTCCTAGTCTAATATAGTCTAACTTCTTACTTAGTCGTCAACTCTTAAAATTTTTGTGTAGTAGCTATACTTTATCTCCCTCCTTAAGATCTGGTCCCTTAGATTTCTTAGTGTTATAGTACCTTTTTATCCTTTGCTGTACTAGCTTAGCTATTTCCGTAAGGTTTATATAAAGATTTATTAACATCTCCATTCTTTATTTAGCTATGTTACTCATTTTCTTTACTTAACGTAGCGATAACGATATTCTTAGTTTATACCCGTAGTTCGCCTTAAATAGTAATATCCCCATTCCTTCTTATAGTGTTGCATTATATGCAAACTATATAACTAGTAATAACGATACCCAATTATTCTATGCGTGATTAATATAATGTTTTAGATACTGTTCTAGTGTCTAGTTTAGTCTTTCTGTTTATCCGTCTGTCTGCGGATAATACACTATAGAGGTTGCTACGCAAACCCCTTATTCTGCCAAAAATACTTCCTAAAATACTACTATAAATCTTAGATCTCTGTCCAATATAATTTTATCTAATGCTCCGTGTCTTATAAATACTTCCTTTATATAGATTCTAGCGATATCCTCTACTAATATCTCCTTAGTGTATGCTATAAAGTATCCCTACTTTATTAGCTTATCCACTATTATTAAAATCGCGTTATAATCTTGTCCTATAATAGGATCTCTTAACTTTGGTAACTTAACAATAAAGTCCTATAATATAACCTCCTATGGTCTTCCTAGTGTCTTAATAGGTTGTAGCCCTCTATATAGCTTATACCTTGTTAGTTTGTTCCTTTAGTAATCTAAATATTCTTTTATAACTTGTCTTGCTAATCCCCAGATTTCTTAAATAATATACTCCTTTTAAAGTCTTAATACTAAGCCTGTAGCTCTATTGTGTTTTTATATTATTTCCTTATGGAATTCCTTAACAAACTCCTCTGCAATAGACTTAGGCATATATATTGCTTCTCTGTTTTCGTATTGCTTTAAGTCTAGATCCTTTACCTATACTTCTTAGATTTTCTGTATCTAATTACTTTCTAGTGATTTATAGATCTAACTTTCTTTAGTTGCTATAATTTTTGGATAATTGTACCTAATTAATCTATCTTAATCTTTTTATAATAAAGCTCCTGATAGCTTTTTGTTACTTTATAGTTTAGCTTTTCTACTTAGAGCATCTACTCGTGCGTTATCTGTACCCTTGGTATACTAAATCTCGAAATGGTATTCTATAAACATTTCCGCCTATCTAACCTGTCTTTGGTTGAGTTCCTTTGTTATTAGGAATCCTATAAGGTTCTTATAGTCCGTTTTAACCATAAATGGTTTCTCTATGCCTTGTAAGAATACTCTTTATTCCTTAAGTGCTATAACTATACCTAACAACTCCTTGTTATAGATGTCGTAGTTTAACTCTAGTAGTGTTATTTTCCGACTATAGTATGCTATTAGATGCTATACGTCCTAGTACTTCTATAGCAAGTATGCTCCTAGTGCAAAGTCTAATATATTTGTCTCAATAACCGTTTCTAACTTTAGTTGATAGATCTTAAGGACTGGTTTTTAGGTAAACAATTCTTTAAGTTTCTAGAACAGCTCCTTTTATTTACTACCCTAAATCCATAGTTCCTCCTTCTTTATTAGCCTTATGAACGGCTTAATACTTTTTAACTATTATGCTATAAACCTCCTATAGTAGTTACAAAACCCTAGAAACAACCTTAACTATATAACGTTCTCTGGTTTTTGCTAACTTACTATAGCTTTAACTTTCTTTAGGTCCATACTGATCTTTCCTAGTTTAATAATAAATTCTATAAAATTGGTTTTCTTTATAAAGAACTCGCATTTCTTAATTGCTACTAGCATTTGTTTTTCCTGTAGTCTCTTTAAGATCTATTTAACGTGTTCTCTATGTTCTCCCTTATTCTCTAAGTAAACGATAATATTGTTAAGATATGCTATAACAAACTTATCTAGGTGTTCTCCTAATACACTATTAATTCGCTTCTGGAACGTTGCTAGTGCGTTTATAAGCCCAAATTGTATAACTAATGGTTTATATAGTCCTTCCTTTAACTTAAAGGCTGCTTTCCATTTATTACCTTCCTTGATCCTAATCTGGTGGTACACCCATTTTAGATCTATCTTTATAAAGATTTTTACGTTACCTATCCTGTCTTGGATTTCGCTAATTAAGGGTAAAGGATACCTATCCTTTCTAGTGATACTGTTCAACTGTCTATAGTTTATACACATCCTAAGTTTTCTGTTTTTCTTTAGGATAAATAACACTGGATATCTAGCTAATAACTATAACGGTCTAATATATCCCTTGCGTAAGTTCTCCTGGACAAACTCCTTAAGCGCTACCAACTCTATTTTAGTAAGCTTATAGATTGGAAAGAACTTTAGACTTATTCCCTTTTCTAATTCTATCTTATAGTCCTATGCTGTATATTCTAATAGCTTTTTACTTTCTAGTGACCATAACTTCTTACCATACTTGTGGTATCTCTTTGGTATATAACTTAAGCCTTACTTAGTCTCTTTATATGTTGCTCCGACTTGGTACTATACCAACTTGGTTTACTATTGCACTTTGCGCCGTTAAGTATCCTTAATATTGACCTAACCTATAACCCAATTAATCTTTGGATTATACTCCTATAACTAAGGTATTCCTAATATCGCCTTATCCTATCCCAATAGTAGGATATTAAAAGACATTCTTACTGGTCTTCCTTTAATAGTTAACTAAATAGGTCCTATTTTAAGATTAATAACGCCTCCTCTATAGGCTATCTAATCTCCTAAAATTGTTATAAGTGGAT
>Ga0307507_10001596_pt1 | contig 50181 bp, 15 predicted proteins | sample 7_EM_MG_FD_207223 | JGI IMG/M metagenome (GOLD analysis project Ga0307507, IMG submission 207223) | Populus trichocarpa ectomycorrhiza microbial communities from riparian zone in the Pacific Northwest, United States - 7_EM | ecosystem: Host-associated > Plants > Roots > Unclassified | place... | reverse complement strand
TCGCCATTGGCTCGCTTACTACTAGCGCCTTGGCGACCCCTTTGTATCTTGCCAGTCTCTAACAGACTTCTTCTTCTCCTTAGCTTAGTATTCTTGTATGGTAGCAATCTACAAGCTTCAGTTCAGAAGCATTTATACAAGCCCGTTACAAATTGCTTCCCATATAATAATATCGCTAGTGCTTTATTACTGTAACTATTATAAGCAGCTCCTAGTTATATATTATATAACGCTATTCTATAGGGGGGTTTTTTTTTATCTAAAACGCCATATAATGCCATTTTCCATCTTTTAATTAAGATATAATTGCCTCTAGGGTAAAGCTGGACATATCCGTTTTAAAGTATATATATAGCTCTTAATAGAAGTGTATTAGAATTAGCGTTAATATAAATAAATCTTTTAACTAGTCTATAGCCTACTTAGTAGCTTTCCTAAATATAAAGGGTCCTAGCTTCTTACTATTCTTAAATCCCTTTAGAAAATTAGTAATTGGAAATACCACTCGCGTATAGTAAATAATAAACGTTTAGTAGAAGTTTGCTATGCCTAAGAAAACCTATACTTCTCTAAATATTATAGGGTAGGGCTATTCCTTAATAGTGTCTACCTAGCTTTTCTCTATTAATACTCTATTAACGCTAACAATAAACCCTAGAAAATAAATGCTATTAGTATAAAATGTATATTTTTTTAGGTTTATATAGAGCTTATATTCCCATAGTCTTTCTAGTACTATTTATATATAGTATATATATATACTTCGTAGTTATTAAAGTAGACTATAATATTATTAAGGTAGACTATATATATCGTATCTAAGAGGCCTAATAATGCCTTATTAATATAGGCCTAAAATATTACTAGTGCGTTAGTAAGCCTAAATAGTATTACTAGGTACTTAAAGTAGCTATACTGTGTTTAGAACGCCGTTTTCTACTTATCGCCGGCTTTAATCCAGATTTAATAGTATATATCTTTTAGATCTAATTTTATAAATATCTTTACGCCTAACAGTTTGTTAATAAGCTCCCCTATTAAGGGTAGCAGGTAGCAATTTTTTATAGTAATTCTATTAAGCGCGTAATAGTTAATATAGAGACGTAGGGTTTTATCCTTCTTAGGTATAAATATAATTAGTGCCCCTACTAGGCTTATAGAAGGCTAAATCTATTCTTTCTAAAGATTATCCACTATATATTAACATAATACCACTAGCTTGTTTTCTAATAGGTTATATAATAGTCCAAAAGGAGGTTACTTATCCCCTATATCTATCTTATGCTTAACTAATATAGGATTAGGTAAGGTTTGTGTAGCCTCTTTATTAGAAATATCCTCTAAGTCTATATATTCCTATAAAATCTTTAGTTCCTTAACTGCGCATAGCCGGACATCTAAAAATAAATACCCTATATTCCTATTCTTGATGTTAAGAGTAGCATATATAGTATACGCCCACCCTTCTTCTTATATATAGTTTAAGAAAGTCTTTTAATCTTTAACTATAATGCGCGGTTAAGACTTCTGGTATTAATATAAGGCTAAAAGCTAATTAATATCTAGATTAACTTATTAAAGCTATAGGTATCCTAAAATAAGGCTATACTCCTTAATTTCTATAGCGTAAAAGTGTATCTCCTATATATCCTATAGACTATTACAGTCCTAGCTGGCCACAGAAAAAGTTTATTCCCTATAGTATGGAATTTAATAGCCTTTAATGCTTTAAATGGTGCGCACCTATAAGCCACTAAGGTCTAAATCTAATTTTTTTTTTATTAGTAATTAAGAAATAACCCCTATAGTCGCGCTACTGTTTATAGGGCAGTTTTATATTACCTATTTATTATTAACTTAAATAGAGACGGGAATAACTATATGGTAGCTTACTCCCTCTTTCTCTTCCTAGCCTAGTATAAGGAAGTAAAGGTCCACTAGGCTCCCTCTTTTCCTAATTAAGCTAACTCTTACTTCTTCTACTAGTAGAAGCGCTATATATAGCCTTTCTTGCCGCAGTTATAATAGCTGCGTAACTCTTAATTTTATAGTTTCTGTCTATTATTATTCTAGGGTTAACTAGCATTGCTCTAGGGTTGCGAAGCCTACTTATATTATTCTTTCACAAAGTAGTTAGGTTGGAATTTACCCCTTTTATTAAAGCTAGGTCTAGTTCTATACTCTTTATTATTTGCGTCTCGTTCCTTTTACTTACTTAGATAGTCTCTTTTAGCGTTTTTAATCCAATTAGCTTTAGAGATAAGCTTTTCTTAAGATATAGGAATTTTGTCCTTTTTCTATATAGCCTGTTGAATCTTAGGTTATAATTTAGTAAGTAGCTAGTAAAGTTATATAGTATTATCCTATAGGTGTAACGGAACCTTGTAGTAGGAACTACGGTGGGTCCTATTATTAGGCTAGGTATGTAGGTAAGAACAAATTAATAACATAATAATAACTGGTAGAGTAGTTGCCCAATAGATTAACTCTAATTGTATTCTAAGATTCACTACAAGAAGAGAACTATCTATGGTAGGGACTGAGGTCCTTTAAATACACAACCATACTCCTAAGAAATCCTCTTTTGTATATAAGGTACGTGTTATACGTGTTATACATAGGCGTACACTGCGTATACTCTATATACTATGTATAATATTATGTGACTCACTTACCATTCCTTATTATATAGTTCCACTAGATCTATCCTAGACTGTACCTGTATTAACTAACTAGCTTCCTGTGACTCTTCCCTAAGTAGTTATAATATTATACTTAAAACGTCCATAATACTATCTCCCTTCTCTTTATCTTTGTCTTTAAAGATTCCTAATATCTCCAAGTCGTCTACTAGAGGTGTGATGTCCGTTTAATTAGTCTGGTTAATATCCCTATTTATTATACCTAAAGCTTCTTCTTCTTTATAAGCGTAACGTTGTGCTCGTACTATAGCTGCTATACTGTTGCTTGGTAAGATAATGTCGTCTCTATATTCTTATTATACGAAAGCAGGGTTAGTGTGTATTGTAATAGCGAGTCCCTTGTCTTAATAACCCTTGTCTTACTTAGAGTGTACTAAAGTAAACATTTAATTGTCCTACGATGTTCGCTTTATCTCTAACGCTAAGTATACGCGTCCTATAACTCTTAACAGTCTTTAAGTTCCCTAAGTAACTTATTATAGGGTCTTATATTTAATCTGCTACTGCAAAGCTTAAGTCTAAGTTGGCCGCTATACGCGCTAAACTCCACCGTTCTGCTAAAGAGACCGCTTAGGCCTTTAAGGCTTAACGTCACTCCTTTAAGTCTTAGTAGGTTGCATTCGCTCAGTTAACCTGTCTTAAGAAGGTTTATAAGAAGGTTTGTTCTAAGAAGTAGAAACTAGTTTAATAGGGTCTTAATAAGTTAGGTAATAAAAGAACTAGCTCTTCTCCTGCAAGGGAAACAACTCTAAGTAGCTTAGCAATTGCTCCTCTTAGGTCCCCCTTAGGCAACTTATTTTTTAGCGATCCTTCTTTATTAATATTACGTGACCTACTTTCTTTTAATACTCCTATACCTTTCCTATAGCGTTTTCTAGGTTGCTTAGTGGTTCCTAGGTAGTCTTACTATAGCCTATCTACTTTACTTTATACTATATTTCGTTATCTACGTCCTTATAACTAATAATCTTTAAAACTTGCCATTTATTTTCCTTTTATTCTCTGTATATATCTGCCTTATAGACTAGTGGCTTAATATCTCTATATACTAGTTCTAGCATTGCGATATGTTATATAGGGTAGATCCTTATTTTGGCTAGTAGGTTTAACTTATATATAACCAATAAAATTCTTTATGCAATTTCGAAAGGTCCTAGTCTAACATAGTTTAACTTCTTACTTAATTATTAACTCTTAAAGTTTTTATATAGTAGCCATACTTTATCTCCCTCCTTAAGATCTGGTCCCTCAGATCTCTTAGCATCGTAGTACTTTTTTATTCTTTGCTGTACTAGCTTAGCTATTTCTATAAGGTTTATATAAAGATTTATTAACGTCTCCATTCTTTATTTAGCTGTGCTACTTGTCTTCTTCACTTAGTGTGGCGATAATAATGTTCTTAGTTTGTATCCGTAATTTGCCTTAAATAGTGATATCCCTATTCCTTCTTATGGTGTTATATTATATGTAAACTATATAACTAGTAATAACGATACCCAATTATTCTGTATATAATTGATATAATGCCTTAGATACTGTTCTAGTGTCTAGTTTAGTCTTTCCATTTATCCATCCATCTGCGGATAATACGCTATAGAGGTTGCTATACAAACTCCTTATTCTGCTAGAAATACTTCCTAAAATACTGCTATAAATCTTAGATCTCTGTCTAATATAATCTTATTTAGTGCTCTATGCCTTATAAATACTTCCTTTATATAGATTCTAGCGACATCTTCTGCTAATATCTCTTTAGTGTATGCTATAAAGTATCCCTACTTTATAAGCTTGTCTACTATTACTAAGATCGCGTTATGATCTTGTCCTATAATAGGATCTTTTAACTTTGGTAACTTAATAATAAAGTCCTATAATATAACCTCCCATGGTTTTCCTGGTATTTTAATAGGTTATAGCCCTCTATACGGCTTATACCTTGTCGGTTTATTCCTTTAGCAGTTTAGATATTCTTTTACTACTTATCTTGCTAGTCCCCAGATTCCTTAAATAATATACTCCTCTTAAAGTCTTAATACTAAGCCTATAGCTCTATTATGTCCTTGTGTTATTCCCTTATGGAATTCCTTAATAAACTCCTCTGTAATAGACTTAGGTATATACGTTGCTTCTCTATTCTTGTATTACTCTAAGTTTAGATCCTCTGCCTATACTTCTTAAATTCTTTATATCTAATTACTCTCTGGTAACTTATAGATCTGACCTTCTTTAGTTGCTATAATCTTTGGATAATTATACCTAATTAATCCGTCTTTATTCTTTTGTAATAAAGCTCCTAACAGCTTTTTATTACTTTGTAGTTTAGCCTTTCTACTTAGAGCGTCTGCTCGTGTATTGTTTGTACCCTTAGTATACTAAATTTTGAAATGGTATTCTGTAAGTATTTCCGCCTATCTAACCTATCTTTAGTTGAGTTCCTTTGTCGTTAGGAATCCTGTAAGGTTCTTATAGTCTATCTTAACTATAAATGGTTTCTCTATGCCTTATAAGAATGCTCTCTATTTTTTAAGTGCTATAACTATACCTAATAACTCCTTGTTGTAGATATCGTAGTTTAACTTAGGTAGTATTATTTTCCAACTATAGTACGCTATTAGGTGCTATACGTTCTAGTGCTTCTATAGTAAGTATACTCCTAGTGCAAAGTCTAATGCGTTTGTCTTAATAACTGTTTCTAACTTTGGTTAATAGATCTGAAGGACTGGCTCTTAGGTAAATAACTCTTTAAGTTCTTAGAATAGCTTTTTCTACTTACTATCTTAAACCTATAGTTCCTCTTTCTTTATTAGCCTTGTGAATAGCTTAATGCTTTTTAACCACTATGCTATAAACCTCCTATAGTAGTTACAAAACCCTAGAAATGACCTTAACTATATAATGTTCTCTAGTTCTTGCTAACTTACTATAGCTTTAACTTTCTTTAGGTCCATACTGATTTTCCCTAGTTTAATAATAAATCCTATAAAATTGGTTTTCCTTATAAAGAACTTGTATTTCTTAATTACTACTAGTATTTATTCTTCCTATAGTCTCTTTAAGACCTATTTAACGTGTTCTTTATATTCTTCCTCACTTTCTAAGTGGATAATAATGTTGTTAAGATATACTATAATAAACTTATCTAGGTGTTCTCCTAATACACTATTAATTCGCTTCTAGAATATTACTGGTATATTTATAAGTCTAAATTGCATAACTAATAGTTTATATAGTCCTTCCTTTGACCTAAAGGCTGCCTTTTACTTATTGCCTTTCTTAATCCTAATCTGGTGGTATGCTTATCTTAGATCTATCTTTATAAAGATCTTTATATTGCCTATCCTGTCTTGGATTTTGCTAATTAAGGGTAAAGGATACCTATCCTTCCTAGTAATGCTGTTTAACTGTTTATAGTCTATACACATCCTAAGTTTTCCGTTTTTCTTTGGGATAAACAATACTGGATATCCTACTAATAACTATAATGGTCTAATGTATCCCTTGCGTAAGTTCTCCTGGATAAACTCCTTAAGCGCTACTAACTCCGTTTTAGTAAGCTTGTAGATTAGAAAGAACTTTAAACTTATTCCCTCTTTTAATTCTATTTTATAGTCCCATACTATATACTCTAATAGCTTTTCACTTTCTAGTGACTATAGCTTTTTACTATACTTATAGTATCTCTTTGGTATATAACTTAAGCCTTAATTAGTCTCTTTATACGTTGCTCTAACTTAGTACTATACTAACTTAGTTTACTGTCGCACCTTACGCTATTAAGTATCCTTAATATTGACCTAACCTATAACCTAATTAATCTTTAGATTGTACTCCTATAACTAAGGCATTCCTAGTATCGCCTTGTCCTGTCCTAATGGTAGGATATTAAAAGACATTCTTATTAGTCTTTCTTTAATAGTTAACTGAATAGGTCCTATTTTAAGATTAATAATGCCTCCTTTATAGGCTATCTAATCTCCTGAAATTATTATAAGTAGATATAGGTGTTCCTTCTGTCTGTATGGTAACCCTATCCTTTCTACTACCTTTAGTGATATGTGGTTCCTAGTTACTCCGCTATCTACCAATACTTTAAACTACTAATCTTACTATTTAACTTGTAAATTTAGGTGTTATTTTTAAATTTCTTTAAGGGTCTAAGGCTCTAATACTAGTTCCTTCTGGTCCTATGCGCCTCCCCTTTTCTTAACTGTTGGCTGCTAGATCCTATTTATACTTAGTCTAACTTAAGCTAATACTTAGTTTGTTTCTTTTCCTCTATATACTATAGACAAGTGTTTTTTAGGTACTTTTACTACTATTATCTATCTAGGTATTCTTCCATAAGGAATCTTCCTAGTTAAAGTATTAAGTCTCCTTAACCTTATACTTCTACTAAGTGCTATCTATGTATGTACTTAGTGTTCCTAAACCGCTTTTCCTCTAGTGCCTAATATATCCTTACTAGGTACTTCCAGTTCTTGTCTTTTGGTGCTTTATATATATTATACGTATCATCTATATAAGCTATCTACGATAGTGTATAATACGCTGTATGTTTTAGGTTAACTCTTAATTTGTCTTTATCTTTAAGTTTAAACCTATACCTAGTTAACCTGACTACTAGTATCTCTGCTATAGGTACTAAGATTTATTGCTTACTTCTCTAGTCCCTAAATTCCTTTTTTAGGTTCCTTAATATCATAATTAACGCTCCTTTAATATAACTTATACGTTTTTCTGTAATGGGTTAGTCTTAAATAACTTTTTTATCTAGCCATATATAAAAGTCTTTCCATTTATTGTTGTGTTATTGCCTATACCACTTTCTATACAACTGGTTTAGTGTATATGGTCTATCTATTAGAAAGTACCTTATTATTGCTGCATTATAATATCCTTTAGTATGTCTTTCTTTAAACCTGGTTAGGATATCTAGGTCCTTCTCTTATTCCAGTTTATCTAACTATTTTGCCCTAGGTGTCCCTGTACTTGGCCTATTAGTAACTCTTTATATGGGTACTCTGCCCCTTATATAACCTGGCATAGCTAACCTCTTATCTAGCTTTTGCTCTTGCTATGCGATAATTCTTGTTCTAAACTTATCTATAGTTTCTTGTTTTTTATGTCTTGTAGCTAGATCTTTATAGTCATCTTGCTTTTTAATCCTAGTATTAACTGTTTAATCTTTAGGCTGAATACTATATTTACCTAGGATTGCTAACGTTTTTATTTATTCCCTAAACTTATAGTTCTTGAGCTTGTGTCCTATACTTATTTATTTGTCTGTAAACTAAGTAGCTGCCCTTTCCTATTAGTTTTTGTCTGTTATGGGTTCTTAGGTGTGTCTTATCTCATTTTAAGAATCTTAAGCTTTTTTTATCTCTTCTTGAGAATCTTGAGCCTGTGGCCTTTTGCCTTTATTAAGTAATAAGCTAGCACTAGCAGTTATCTACTTACTTAGTTTCTTTTAAACATTGCTCCTATTATCTTATAAAGCAATGGAAATCGTATCTAATAGTGTTATGGCATCTGTTACTAAACCTTATTCTATAACGGTCTTAGTCTCTACTTCTGTTTTAACTTCTCTGAGGTTTATATGCTCCTAGTAAGCTGCCTTTATTGCCTTATTATTGGTGAATGCTTCGCCTATATTAAATTTATCGTCTTTAATGTCTAATCTATGAGCTAGTTTATTGGTTCCTTTAAACTTAGATAATAATAGCTCCTATAGCCAATAGCTTGCGCTGTACTTGGCGTCCTTATAAACTTAGTATACGTTATTATAACAATACGTAAAACTGTTAATTAAACATTTTTTTATTCCTTGTAGTGCACTATTGTCCCTCTATATGTTTATGCCGTCTGCTGGCCTAGTTCCCTTTACTGCGTGGTTACTCTAACCACCTCTATAGTCTCTAGCAAAATAACCTTGTTTTCTATAATTTATATAAGCCCTATCCTTAAACCATCTTTCTTGTTGTAGAGTCCACCTAAATGTCTTCTACTACTAAGATCTTTGGTTTAGCCTCTGCTTCTAGGTCCTTTAATTACTAGATCCTCTACCTTTAGGTTTCTATAGTTTCTTTTCCTATCTTTAGGTTTCTTTGGTACTGCTTAGGTCTATTAGCTCTACGCTATTTTATGGTTTATAATATAAGGGCGCGAAGAGGCTTTGGGGAAGATTTGAAGGAATAATATAAATTCTATCTAAATCTAAGGGTATATAGCTCTTGAAGAGAATAAGACGTTGCGTAAAGAAGAGAAAGGAATAACCAGAGAATCTTATAATTAAATAGTTAGGGGTCTTGGTTAATGCGTGCGCACGTACACACGCGGACAGACTTTGGTAGAATTTGATTGATCTAGTAGAACTTAGCAGAAGTTAATTAAGGCGTTAAGTTTATCTGTTAAGTGTTTTACTAAGATATTCCTATTATAACTAAGCTAGTCCTATTATAGTACCCCCCCTTTTAACCGAAGGTTTAAAATAATTTAATTTAGTTAAGAGTTTATAATTTTTTTATTGCGTGTTGTATTTTCGCGTTGGGTGGTGGTCTTGGCAAGGTAGATCTAACCAATTAGATAACTTTAACCGCTAGTTAAAGTTCCTTAATATCTTGCGTATTATATAATCGCGTTATAAACGTCGTAACTTATTTTAAGTTCTTTTTAAATTCGAGTTTTGTGTATTTGTGTTAGGTAGTAGTTGTTTGCCTTTATATCGTGTCCATCTAGCCAGAGTAGGCCGCGAAGGATAGTCCTTATGGAATTCTTTTACTAAGGAAGGCGCATCGGCCTTAATCTAATTATAGGTTTCCTAGGTTTATGTTTTATATCCTTCCCATTTAATAAGAAGTTTGAATTATTTAGATCGTTTTTTCTATTATATATTATTAATTAAGTTAATAAAGTAAGAACCGTTACCGTTATTAATAATTATGGGAGGTGGCGGCGGCGCTTCGCGAGTTAAAGGTTCACCTTTTAAAGGTTATAGTAAGCTTACGTAAAACATTGGGTGTATTTTTATCTCAGTTAGCAGTTTAAGCTTATAGGCGTATAGGCTTAGTTTTTTTTTAATTTGGTATAGGCCTATAAACTTCTAATTAAGTTTCTTTAAGGGCCGTTAAGTCTTTATATTTTATATATTTAGGTAAGCTATATTACCTTCTTTAAAGTCCTATGTAGGAGCTTGTTCTTTGTTTATATGCTATTCCTATACCATTTAAGCGTACGTTAATTCACTTTATAGTAGTTCCGTTAACTACTTTATTTAATTAGTAAAGTTGTGCGTATTAATTAACTAAATCCGTTTAATCATAGGTCCTATTGTATTAATTTTAGGTTGTGGTTTAAATCTAAGTTAAGGGTCTTGTTTGTAGGTTATATAGAACGGCGTTATACCTGTTAATTTGTTTATTATATTATTTGCAGTAAACTTAGCTAAAGGTAGCCACTTTTCCCAGTTATCTTGCAGGTAGGAGTAGTATATTTATAGGTATTATTCCATAATTGCGTTTATAATTTTGGTTTGACTATCTATCTCTGGATAAAATGCAGTTAAGAGTTGTATTTGTATGCTTAATTGTTTATATAGAGCTTACCAGAAGTCTGAAACGAACTGGCTTCTATAGTTAGAAATTATTAAGTTAGGGAGTCTATGCAGCTTAAAGACATGTTTAACAAAACATTTAGCTACTAAGATAATATTGATTAAGTCTATAGGAATCATATATTGTATTTTTATAAGGCAGTTAACTACTACTATAATATTTATAAATCTATTACTGCTAGGTAAATCTACCACAAAGTTAATTAAGATATTACGCCATCTTTGCATTGGAATTAATAATGGTTAGAGTACTTTTTATTTCTTTATATAAGAAGTCTTTCCACGAATATACGTTCTATATACTCAAACGTATTTTCGCATATAGTTGTGCATTATAGGCCAGTAATATGCTTATTGGACTATCTTATACGTTTTTATATAGCCAGGATGTCCCGCTATAGGAGAGTCGTATACAAATTCGAGTATCTTAAATCGCAAAGGTTTGGAATTCGGGACTACCATATTCTGTTAATAGTATAGTTAATTGTTACGAATTTCGCATTTGGCGAGTGTAATATCTTTATGCTATTATTTTCCTATTTAAATTGCTTCCATTATATCTGCTATCTATATATTGTTCTTGTATTTGTATTCTATTAGCTTATTAATTTCTATTTCCTATTTATTAATTTCTGATTTATTTCTATTGAGTTCCATATTTAGGAATATAGGACATAGTTTCTTAAAACGTTTAGGGGGCAATAGGATCTATAATTAATTTATAATCCATTTATCTAAAGCGTTTACAGGTAGGTTTTATAATTGTTATATTAATATATTAGGCTTCTAATTAAGTTTGCCCGGTTAGTACATAATCTTAAAGTTAAATTGTGAGAGGTATTCGGCCTAATGAATTTAGCGTTGCGTTAATTGCTTTATAGTTATAAAATACTGCAGGTTCTTATGGTCCGTTAATATATATATTAGGAATAATAATCCTTTAAGTTTTGGACGCCATTATTTAAAGCATCTAATAATTATAAGTAGTTCCTTATCGTATATCTTATAGTTTAATTCAGTAGGGGCGAGCTTTTAGAAGAGAAAGGCTATTGGACGCAGCTTACCGTTCTTATTATACTGCAATAACACTCCCCCTAGGGCATGATTAGACGAGTCTGTTTTAACGACATATTTAAGGTTAGGGTTAAAGTGAGTAAAAATTGGGGTGGTTATAAAGTATTATTTTAAATTGTTAAAAGCTTATTCATATCTAGCAGTCTATTTAAATTTTATATTCTTCCTTATTAAGTTTACTAACGGTTAGGCGATTTTTGAGAGGTGGTTAATAAATTAACAGTAGAAATTTGCGAATCCTAGAAATTCTTAAATGTCTTATATGTTACTAGGGCTTCCCTAGTTTATAATAGCAGCGACCTTCTTAGGGTCCATTTTAATTCTGTTGCGGGATATAATTAGGCCTAGATACGTAACTTTAGACGCGTGGAACTTGTATTTTTTAATATCGCATTGTAAACCCGCATCTCGCAAACGTTTAAGGACTATTTGGATGTGTTTTTAATGCTTAAAAAGTAAAGACGAGTAGATTAAGATATTGTTAATATACGCGGTAATAAATATATTAAGGAATTTATGAAGCGTATTATTAACGTATTGCTAAAATATACTAGGACCGTTCTTTACACTAAATGGTATTATTAGGTATTTGAAGAGTCCCTATTATATATAAAAGGCTGTGTACTTCTTGTCTCCTTCTTAGACATGAATTTAATTAAAGGCAGCGACTATATTAAGCTTTATAAAATATTGTGCCTTTGCTAGGCGGTCGAGCGTCTCTTAGATTAAGGGGATTGGATATTAGTTTTAAATTATAATTACATTTAGAGCTTAATAATTAATATAGAATCTTAAGCCTCCTCCTAGCTTTTTAATGAATAGTACGGGTAAGGTAAATGGAGATTAACTAGGGTAAATAAATCCTTTTTCTAGATGCTTATTAAGGTATTATTGTATTATAAGCAGTTCTTCCTATAACATACCATATAGCGGTCCAAACTTTGGTGTTATATTAGGTTTAAGTTCTATTTTAAAGTCGTGTACATCCTAATATAGGGGTAGTTGGTCTGCGAATCTTTTCTTAAACTTATTAATTAGATTGTAGTACTCTTTAGGTATAAGAGATTAAGGGTTAATATATTGCTTTGGTTCTAGTACTTTCTTAATATCTTTTATAGTTACAGCGAAGATTTTATAGTTTTATTTTTGTGCTAATAAAACAAAAGGTGCGGCTTATATTATATAAATTTTAAGAGGTTTTGGCGTAACGTCTTCGCATTCTTTACTACTATTAGTAGTTATAGCTGTATCATTTTGGTTTAGGGTCTATAGTAGGGGCAGTTTGTATTATATTAAATTTAAATAATCTTATGTATGTTTATAGGGTTGGTGGTGTTTTAAGCAATAACTTTGGCAGTAGGTTATATGGAATTTTAGTGTTTCTTTAACCCAGCTAATTAAAGGGTTGTGTTGTTTTAGCTATCTATATCCAAGTATTATTTTATATTGCTTTAGGGGTGTTACGAATAAGGAAATGTATTTAAGGTGTTTGCCCATTTGCATTTTTATAAGAGCGTAGTACGTTAATTTGCTATATATTAAGGGTTTGCCGTTAAAGCCTTATAGGCCTTGGGGCTTATTAAGTTTCTTTAAATTTAGGTATTAGGTTTTTATATAGTTCGTATTAATAAAGCCTATACTAGTGGCTCCGCTATTTATAAGAATTTATACCTCCTTCTATTTTCTAAGTATTTGAATTTCGCCAAGTATATTAAGGGAGTTATATTATATATTAGCGCTAGAAGAGCCTAGATACTTATGCTCTTCTACTTCTTGTCCTAAGGCGCGACTTGGCCCTAGGATAATTTGTTTTCCAAATTAGCTAAGGGTAAGATGCTTTATAACGACCAGGTATGATTTATGGAATAAGTACAGGTTAAGGAGTGAGTATAGCTTGAAGAATAAGTGCAATTTAAGAAGTGGGTACGATTTAAAGACCGGGAGGAACTACGGCGGACTTTTTTAAAAGGGTAAGCTCGGCAATTCCTTTAAATATGTCCTTTTTTACCATATCCAAAGCATTCTCTGTTTGTGGCTTAAGTTTTTTGTTTGTTGGTTCCTAAGGGTATATAAGATTAAGTGGTATCAAGGTCCATAGGGTTATATATAGGACTTTTTAGGTTTGGAGAGGGATCGCGTTTTAGGGTATATGTTGGTTTCGTGGAGTTTTAAATATAAGGCGTGGTTGGCTTTAGAGAACGAGTTTGTTTATTATATTAAAGGTCCTTATTAATTTGTTAATATATTATAGCGAATTTAGGTAGGTCTTTTAGCAGTTCCCTGCCTACTAACTAGGCTTTAATCTTATCTAAAATAGCTCGTTAAAGAGCAGTAACTTTAGCGGCTTTATTCCAATTTAGTTTGCTAATAAGGCCTAAAAATTCCGAAAAGAAGCTGGTAAATTCTTGGTTCCGTTATTGTAGGTTTTTAAGTTTAGTGACAGCTATATATTTGCGGCTGGCGTTATCGTATATTTGTTCTAGTAGGGAGATAAAGATTTTAAAACTAACAAAGATGCCATTATAGAAGAATAGATTTATAGTTCGTGTAGCGTCCTTGCTTAAACAAGACATTCTATAGCTAATTTTACTAGCTTTGGTGGGGTATCAGTTGTAGTTTGTTAAGAGTTTAAAACGGAGCTTGGTTACAAAGGGACGTAGGTTATTTTAATTTCTATTAAACATTGGAGGATCAGGGAGCTTTTTGGATTTTGTAATAGGTATTGAATTTGTTATAGATATGGGTTAAGTTACTATTACTGGTTTAAAGTTCGCGTTTGAGGGGCTAGGTTTAGATATAGTTATATTGATTTTGTTTATAGGTGGTGTTAGGGTCTCTAACGTAAATGCTTAGATGTTATGGAGTTCTTTGCGGAGTGCTTCTATTAATTGCTAATACTGGGCTTCTAGTGCAGCCCGCTACTAAGCTAAGGCATCCGTAAAGGACTATTATATTATAGTCAACTGTTCCCTGACTAGGGATATAATACTTATAGTTATTGAAGAGGATTCGGGTTCGTTTGCTATTTTAATAGTGGTTGTTTTTTTTGACGTAATGTAATGTAAGGGCGCGAAGAGGCTTTAGGGAAGATTTAAAGGAATAATATAAATTCTATTTAAATTTAAGGGTATATAGCTCTTGAAGAGAATAAGACATTGCGTAAAGAAGAGAAAGGAATAACCAGAGAATCTTGTAATTAAATAGTTAGGGGTCTTGGTTGATGTATACGCACGTATACACGCGGACGGACTTTGGTAGAATTTGATTGATCTGGTAGAACTTGGCAGAAGTCGATTAAGGCGTCAAGTTTATCTATCGAGTGTTTTACTAAGACATTCCTACTGTAACTAAGCTAGTCCTGTTACATATAACTCTGTGTCTATTGTTGCGTACTCTGCGCCTTATATAACTATAGAACTCTGTCTTGCCCTTTCTTGGCTTGTTCCCTTTAATAGATTCTATTATTAATCTTTATTAACTGGTTTATTAACTCTCTTAGAGTATCTGTATCTTCTATTAGGATGATTGCGTCCTAGACTTTAGCCTTAAGTCCCTATTTATACTGTGCTATAAGCGCCCTGTTATTCCACTTAACCTATATAGCTAGTGTTTAAAACTGTATTATATACTTAATTGCTAAAGTGCGTTGTACTAAGTTCTGAAGCTTTTGTTCCGCTGTGGTTGTGGCCTTTAGGTCTCTAAATATCTATATTAGTTGTTCTGCGAACCCATTCCAACTGGTAAATATATACCGTACGTCTTGGTTAGTAGTTGTTATACCATTAGCCTATATTTCCGTAAGGTATAGTTTAAACCACTTAAGTACCCTCCCTGTTAGGAATAATCCTATATAGGCTACTTAATCTAATAATGTTGCTAACTTTGCTTCTTTCTGTATTACCTTAAAGTGCATCTGCGTAAGGAACCCCTTAAGCTTTAACTTTTCTCCTAAGAACCGTTTGATTGAAGGTAGTTTAATTTTTACTACTTTAATTCTATTGATGCGTTTCTTAAGTATCCTACTATTATTTTGTAAGTAATTAACTATTTCCTGTAACTAACCTCGCGTAACTACTTAAGAATCCGCGTTTGCTATACTGGTATCTCCTGCCCCTGAGGTTATAGCTGCCGTTGACGTTGTTATGACTGGTGCTTTAGGTGGCATATTGTTTGATCTTGTTTAATACCGTAACTATGGTAGTGAATGTGTAACGGAACCTTATAGCAGGAACTATGGTGGGTCCTATTATTAGGCTAGGTATGTAGGTAAGAATAAATTAATAATATAATAATAACTAGTGGAGTGGTTGCCTAATAGATTAACTCTAATTATATTCTAAGATTTACTATAAGGAGAGAACTATCTATGGTAGGGACTGAGGTCCTTTAAATATATAACTATACTCCTAAGAAATCCTCTCTTATATGTAAGGTATGTGTTATACGTGTTATATATAGGCGTACACTGCGTATACTCTATACACTATGTATAATATTATGTGACTTACTTACCATTCCTTGTTATATGGTTCCACTAGATCTATCCTGGACTGTGCCTATATTAACTAACTAGCTTCCTGCGACTCTTCCCTAAGTAGTTGTAACATTGTACTTAAAGCGTCTATAACAATAGGTCTAAGTAGGGTATATTATCTTCTAGCTCTTCTAAGTGGTTTATAAACTAGACTACACTCTAGCCTTTTTGCTATTTGGCGTTGTGGTATTACTAGTTATAATCTATCCCTTAATTAGTAGGGTCTTAGATCTAATTAACTAACTAGGACTTAAATTTGCTAAATTTAAGGGGTATAGTAAGTTTCTTCTTATAGCGTGTTTATAAACTCTTAATAGTGCTATATAGGAAGGTAGAAGCAATTAGTGTCTAATTATACTTATTAGAGTAATGTTTTGGGTCTAGCTGAAACTTAGTTTTGCATTAATAGATAAAACGATTACAGTTCTAGAGACTATTACTATTATACTTATTAGGTTTCTTTATATAGAATTTAGGTTTTTTTGATATTATAGTGTAGTATAGCGTTATCCCTTTAAGTCCGCTTCGTGTTTAGGGTATCTATACTTCTCCTAATTGTCCTTATAATTGTCCTTAGTAGTCTTAATATACTTATCTCAATTATATCTCTAACTCCTTTGTTTTTTATAGGGTCTTATATAGTAACCGCTTTAATAACTTCTCAGTGGTAATTATTCCTAAGGGTTTTAGAAGGTTAGATGGACTAGCTATGACTTTCTAGTCTATTCCTTTGTAAGTAGAGGGGATGCGCTCCTCTGGGGAGACTTTATTAGCCTTTTATAGTGTGGGAGGGTATGGTGTCTCTCCGATGGGAAGTCACGGTGTAGTCTATTAGTCTGTCTATCTATCTGTTGGTTGGCCGGTTGGTCGTAATCAGTTAGTATTAGTCAGTAGAAAGAAAGAAAAGAATGTATTTCCGGTAACTGGTAGGTTGGTGATGATATGTAAGAAGGAGGGAGGAAAGCCAAAGGCTCTATAAATACAGGAAAATGCCAAGATAGTAGGCGACGTCCAATCTACACCACCATAATAGTAAGGGCGTCGTTTTAGGAGGTAAGGAGGTATAGCCCGTTATCGTTAATTAATAGCCGTACGTTCCTTCCGTAAAGGATTATAAGCAATTAGAATTATAAGAGGCCAGTTTAACTAGAATGTATAATTATCTAATTAATAGTATAGAATGAGAGTTATAGGTAAGTAGAAGGTAAGTTAAAGGTAGAACGGGCTTTATATATTAAAGGACAAGTGCTTTCTAACCTCTTTTATTTAGAGACTAATTGCTAGTTCTTCTCTAGAGGAGAACTAGCTCCCTTTATAATCCTTTTAAGATACTAGTAAAACCCTTTACCCCTTATCTGTCTAACTATGTCTCCTCTGGGATATTAGTGGGATATTAGTAAAACCTTTATCTGTCTTATCTAATATGTACCTTTTAGGAGCGCCCGTTACCCTGCGTGGCTAGCTACTAAATTAATAGTAAGCTATAGGTGTAAGGGATATTTTATTTCTTACTTAGATGTACGCCTAAGGGCTCTTAGAAGCTGCCAATACTAGCCTTTGGCTAGTCCTTAGCACCTCCTTATAAGCTTCTTAGGCCTACAGCTCTTCCCTCCTTATTAGTTCGTCTCTCTCTATACGAGGTATTGCTATACCTACTCTTTACTATATCGTCCTCTTCCATTAACTCTTTTATAACTTATACTCGGCTTACCTACTCCCTACTATATACCTAGGCAATAGCCTTATATTTAAACCAATCCTATACCCTTATGGGTGGTAGTTAATAGCAAGCTAAGGGCTCCGCCCTTAAGCAATTTTATATTTTATAATCCTCTACTTTTACCTAGGACGATCGCGTTTACTATAATACAGTAGGTATACTAGCAGATGCCTGGCAGATCGCATCCATATATAAAAGTTTATTAGAATATGGATTAGGTCCTCTACCTTACCTAGGACAATTACGTATGCTATAGAGCAGCTATACCAGTAGATGTCTGGCAGATCGCATCTATATATTATAGTTGGTAGATATAGATTAGGAGATAAGGGAGATAGTAGCTACCTAGCTAAGAGTTAGGTACTATTCAGATTATACACAATTACTCCCTAGCGATTGGTATGCCTATATACGATTGGTAGTGTAGCGGTATAGCTCTGCCCTAACGGCGACTTAAAGGTAATTTAATTGCTATCTAAAAGCTTTCTAGTAGGAGTTAAGGGGGATTCTACGTAATTAAGCTTATAAATACTTAATAGGCTAACCGCGGTTTACTCGCTACAGAGGTCCCACTAATAAATTAAAAGGTTAAATGTTCTTGAAGAGATGTAGCTACCCTAGAGGCTATCTAATTGCTATTTAATGGCTATCTAAAGAACTGGTGGCTAGCTTCTAAAGCTATAACTACTACCCTTACTTCTAGATTAAATTCAATTAAGGGCTACAGTCTAACCTAGAGATTCTTTAGTGATTAGCTATAGAGCTACGGCTCGCTAGAGAGCTTTAGCTCTAAGATAGAAGGTAATCTCTAAAATTATAGGTGGTTTTATAAGTTACTACTTGCTTTAAAAGCTACGGCTCTTAAATTATTCGCGATTGCTTAAGGGCTACGGCCTAACCTAGAGACTCTCCAGCTATTAGCTAAAAGGCTACTAAGACTTAATTATAGGTGATTGTCTCTTATAGAGCTATAGCTTGCTAAAGAGCTACGGCTTACTTTAAAAGCTATAACTTAGCTTAAGAGATTCTATTGCAGTTAAATGCTATTCCTTAAGCTATCGCTATAGCTTTAAGAGCTTCGGCTTAGAGATCCTATATAATCTTATAAGCTACGGCTTACCCTAAGCTATAGTTTGCCTAAGAATTGGCGACGGCTTATTAAGCTACGGCTTTAATCTAAAGCTATGGCTAGATTAAGAGCTACAGCTTTAAGATTAATCGTATACAATTAAATCTTACCCTACCAGCGGACACTCTTTTTTTCCTAAAAGACCTTTTTTCCTACTGGGTTTTGGTTATAGGTTAAGATTTTTATTAAGGCTGCTTAGTTACTTTAAGAGCTATAGCTTGCCTAAGAGATCGCAGCAGCTCTTAGATCCTATGTAATCTCTTAAGCTACGGCTTAAACTTGCCAATACAACTCTGTTATAATAGTGTAATTTAGAAAAAAGGAAACACGCGTATAAGCCGTTTGACCGTCACTTCCTTATAAGAAAAACTAATTATATAGCTGGGGGAAGGTAATTAGGAGCTACGTCTCTAACCTAGAGACTCTCTAGTTAGTAGCTATAGGGCTGTTAAGACTTAATTGTAGGCGATTGTCTTATAGATCTACAACTTAAAAATCCTACGCGATTAAGCTGGCTCTAAGTAGAGACTATCTGGCTGTTAGCTATAGAGCTGACAAGACTTAACTATATATAGTTGTCTTTTCAAGACTAATCGTATGCGATTAAGTCTTACCCTACTAGCAGACACTCTTTTCCTTTCTAAATAGGCCTTTTTTTCCCACTAGGTTTTGGCTATAGGTTAAGGTTTTTATTAAGGCTGCTTAGCTAGTCTTTTTCCCTATTTCCCTATATGAGCAAGGCTTCTATATTACTTACCTTCCTTTATATATAGAAATTAATTTATTTGGGTATATGGGCTAGGGGCCAGTTTTAATAAAAGGGGGGTAATATAAGGGATATTTTATCCCTTACTTAGGTGTACGCCTAGGGGCTCTTAGGAGCTACTAAGGCTAGCCTTTAGCTAGTCCTTAACACCTTCTTATAAGCTCTTTAGGCCTATAGCCCTTCCCTCCTTATTAGTTCGTCTCTCTTTATATAAGGTATTGCTATACCTACTCTTTACTATATTGTCCTCTTCTATTAACTCTCCTATAACTTATGCTTGGCATACCTACTTCTTACCGTATATTTAGGCAATAGCCTTATAATAGGGCTAGTGCTATAGGAGTTGTAAATTGTGCTAAAGTACTATAGGCTGTTTTTATAGTGCTTATAGTCTGGTTTAAAGAGTTTCTAGCTTTATACCGCTTAGCTTATACCTTAATTTAATAGAGGCCTTAGTTAATAGCTAGGCAGTAGTCTTTAAGTACCTTTAGCGTCTATATAGTAGTAAAAACTGGTAGTGTAGCGCGCTATAGGTCTAGGGTAAGCTTATTAAAGAGGTCTGGCATTAGGTCTTTATAGGGAATTTAGGCTTAGCTAGCTAAGTGTAAAAAGTACGTCTAAAAGGCCAAAAAGGTCTCCGTTATTTTTATATTTAGGCTTTTATAGTTAAAGTGGGCGTTCTATATCTTAAAGGGGTCCTTATAAATAGAAGATAGGTAATTAACTATCTCTTTTTTAGAGAGAAAGGGGTCTACTAAGTCCTAGACGTATCGCGGATATAGGTACGTCTATATATCCCTACCGGTACGGCTAAAGACATAGGCTATCTTAGCTTAAGTAGTAGGGAAATAGTCCGCATTAACTTTAAGCTTATTTTATAGTTAAAGCTTCTAATTATTAAATATAGGGTTAGTTCCATCTATAAGTAATAGGGGGTTTACAACCTTCGCGGACCGCGACAATGCTAATACTATATATTAGGCTAGGGCCTTAAGAACTATAGTAAATCTCTAAGTGTTTAAGGACTTTTTAAAAGGTATAGGGGTGTCTCTAGTTTTAAGTAGCCCTTAAAGTCGTTTAATTTTGGTATTAGCTGCCACAAGCTCCGCTTAGAAGTTTAAGTTAATTACTATTTTACTATTAGAGGTAGTAGAGGGTATTACGGACAGCTTAAGTACAATATTACGACTACTTGGGGAAGAGTCGGAAGAAGCTAGTTAGTTAATACAGGCACAGTCTAGGATAGAGCCAGTGGAACTATATAATAAGGAATGGTAAGCGAGTCACATAATGTTATACGCGGTGTACGCAGTGTATATAGTATATGTCTATGTATAATATATATAGCACGTACCTTATGTATAAGAGAGGATTTCTTAGGCATATGGTTATATATTTAAAGGACCTTAGTCCCTACTATAGATAGTTCTCTTCTTATAGTAAATCTTAGAATATAATTAGAGTTAATCTATTAGGCAACCACTCCACTAATTATTATTATATTATTAACTTTTTATTTACCTATATACTTAGCCTAATAATAGGACCCACTATAGTTCTTACTACAAGGTTCCGTTATATATTTACTACCTAGTTATAGTATTAATAAAGTTAAATAATATACTACCTAAAGCACTAGTTATAATTGTAACCGACTACCCGTATACCGCCAGAACACCAATCTAACTCGCCTATATGTTGACTCGCTCACTGACTCGGTCACTGACTCGGTTAATGACTCAATCAATTACCCCTTGTTGTCTACACCTTTTATGTATATATACTGCCTAATTTCCATAGATTTAGAATCAAGTCGCTTATTCAATTCTCCTACACTTGCACTGTTACAGTTATAAATCCGGATTACACTACCTGCTAAACCAATTAATCTACTACCTTATTTACGAATTTACTACTTCTACCACCTTTGCAAGTGTCTTAAGCTTCTTCACCTACCAAATAAACGGACGGTCGTACCTGGCCGACGAATGTACCCAACAGACAAACAAACTGACGAATCAAAAAAACGTTAAAATAAGGTTTCGCCAAGACGCTAACCTAGGACCCTACTTAACCTGTTAAATTCTAAAAATAACAACCAATACAGACGGACCTCATTTAAAATTCAACCTTATCCTTAAAAAGCCATCTGATTAGATGCAATAGTTCTTTATTATTTAAGATACTGCTAAAACAAACAACGTATGGCAGTACATTGACCTATTAAAGAAGAAAGACAAGCTTCTAAAGCTAGAACCTCCAAATTGACCTATACCAAGAGACGTGCTTCCTACTGCTACGTTAATAGCCAAGCTAGATCCAAACCAACTCATTGCCTATAATCAACTATACGCGGAATATAAGGACGACCTCCGCGTGCACCAGAAGCAAGAGCAAGCCATAAACAATATCAGCAATTATATCGTCCGCACGACGTCAGTAGCCTACCTCCCTCTTATTAAAGACCTCGGAATGGTATACGAACGCCTTCAAGAGTTAAAGACTATACTCGCCCCTACTACCTCAGGTCAAAAGCGTGACGTCCTTAATCAATACACGGCTCTCAAAGCCTACAACAAAAAGCAAAGCATTGAAAAATGGTTAAATAGCTAGAGGAGCGTCTACAAGCTGGCAGAGGAATTGGAGCTTCCAAATATACAAGGCTTTAGGCCACACTATAATTTTATACAAGCAATCAAACCCATCTCTTCTAGCTTTGTAGGAGCACTAGAAGTAAATCTCATTTGAAAAAAACGGAAGGACAAAGAGGCCCTATCCATTATTAACCTTATTAAGGAATTTAAGGAGCACTACCGTATACAGCAAGCATCGTCTACCTCAGCTGCCAATAACTCTGCATTTGCAACCCTTTAAAACAATTCCAATTTAGACTCTAATGGCAATTCTAATTCCAACAGCAATTCAAATTCAAATTTAAGATGGCACAAGGAATACATATGCGGCATCATACATCGGTTCAATAACTGCTATTACATTACTAAGCATAAGCGCCCTCAAGGATGGAGACCAAGGGCAGACATCTAGAAGAAAGTAGATAAAGCTATCTTATCTACACCTTGGATTAAACGCATCATTAACCAAATTTAAAAAAGAGAATAGGAAGCAAAGGAGAACAACCAGAGCACAGAATTTACAATTAATTTTAATTCTAAAACCCTACCTTCTACCAAACCGACTAGCCATGCTGCTGTATTCAGTACTGGTTAAACTCCTTTTGAACTCCAGAACACCTAGATACTCAACCCTAGCGTAGATACCCACGTCTGCAATAATAAAGAAGACTTTACCTTCTCATACCCAGCAGTAGAAGACGACTACCTAATTACTGGCGGAAATTTCAAAAAAATATAAGCCTACGGAACAGTAACCATTACTGTTAATACACCTACTAGAAAGTCAAAAATGAAGCTATCCCATGTAGCACTAGCACCTACCTTTTTTACAAATATTGTAGCACTCTCAAGAGCTACTGATAACGACATCTATTTTGACTTAGGATGAAATATACTATACCGTCTAGCAACTAGCGAAACAGTCTGCTATACAAAACAACTAGGGGGCCACTAGGCACTGATGTACAGAGAGCCTACGAGTACCCTAGATTTGACTTAATTAACATTCTTAACCTCTAAGAGGTACCAGCTAAGCCGTATGGCCCGCAAACCAATCGGAGCTATAGTTACAAGATAGCATAAAATTCTCAGCCATACAGGACCTAATGCTATTGCGCAGCTTCCTAAGCATGTTATTGGCACAAAGCTAACCGAATTTAAAACTAATAAATGAGCACTACTTAAAATCAAATATGAAGTTTACTCACTAGCAAAGCACACATAGTAGATCTCTTAAAGACAAGAACACGAATTTCCAGCCACTCAACCATTTAAACGGCTAGCATTTAATATCATCTACCTCGGAGTACCAGGGTACAACGGCGATAGATATATCATGCATTTCTATTGCACATATTCCAAATTTAACTTTGTGTACACCGCCAAGAATAGGGATAAAGCTACCGTCCTACCTACCATTTATAAGACTTACCGCTTAATTAAAACACGATTCCACCAAGACGTCGTCTTCTTCTGGAGCGATAACGAACAAGTATTTAGACAAACAGAAGATACCCTAGACACGTGGTATATAGACGAAGGCATTACCTTTAAATACCGAGCACCATATACCAAAGAATAAAATGGTGGAGTAGAACGATCTAGACGAACCCTTATAGAACAATCAAGGTCTATACAGCTAGAAGCATCCTTACCCCTATCTCTAGGACCAGAGGCTTTCCTTGCTGCTAGCTATGCACTTAATCAAACACCAAATAAGCAACTAGGGTGGAAAACTCCGTACAAGGTCGCCTACGGCAAGCTACCATTACTTACCCATATACACAAATACGGTTGTAAGACCTATACGCTAAATAAATAAGTCAGAAAGGGAGACAAGCTAGCTCCTCATATATTAATAGAACACCTAGTCGGCTATAATTTAACAAATATCTATCAAATCTGGATTCTAAGTCTTTACAAAGTCATTCAAACCAGAGATGTTATATTTAACAAGACCTCGTTCTATAACCCTAAGGGTCAAAACATTAATTACCTACTTAGGGAAGCATTAGAAGACACCATCCAGGCAATTAGTCTACCAGAACCTCTCTATAAGGACAAATCTAAGGATAAATCTATCTTATATAAACCTACCTCAAATGCAGATTAAACAACTACATCAAATAACTCAGTAGAGCTTTCTACAAAGGACATTAAACAGCTACCAACACCTAGTAGAACAGTATCTCCGGATCTGCTAGAAATAAACACCACACTAGGAGGACTTCAAGACAATATCCTAGATACAATTGAAACAATTCCCACCCAGCTAGGTTCGCCAGAACCGTCGAATACAGCTCTATAAGCTAACGAGGTCTCAGCCAATCCTTCTACCGACCTCGTCCTACTAGAAGGTTCCAAACGAATTTAACATTAAGCGTACGCAGCAGCACTAGCCAATATACCTACCCTATTTGGTTACTACGCTGGCTTTACCATAGGACTAGTAAAGGACATTAACCAAACTAGATCCTCCCTGTATTAAGACAATCTTCCACCTAAACCAAGGAACCTTAAAGAGCTAAGAAAGCACCCTTTGACTACCGGCTTTTAAAAGGCCATAGAAAAAGAATACAACAACCTAAAACGCTAAGGGACATTCAAGACTGTCCTAAAGGAAGAAGCAACCAACAACTAGATCCTTCCGCTAAAATGGGTCTTTAAATACAAGTTTAACAGCGACGGCTACCTACAAAAGCTAAAAGCTCAACTATACGTCCGCGGAGACCTGCAGATTATTAAGGAAGAGACCTATATAGCAACCCTAGCTGCTTAAATATTCCGTGCCCTTATGGCTATAGCAGCCGCATTTAATTTGGAGATTCAATAGTATAACACTATAAACACATTTATAAATGCAAGACTAGACAAGCCAGTCTACTATTACTACCCAGAAGGCTTTAATTAAAACGGACATATCTTAAAGCTACTTATGGCGCTATACAGATTAAAAGTCTCACCACTACTTTAGTATAAAGAGCTCACTAATACACTAGCCAAATTCGGATTGAAGCCTATCCCAGGTACGAACTGCCTTTACACTAATAGACAACTTATTGTCTTCTTTTATGTAGACAATATTGCCGTCCTATTTGCCAAAAAGGACATTCAAAGACTAGAAGAATTTGAAGCTAAACTTCTACATTAATACAAGATCCGTGTACTAGGAGACCTACAATAGTTCCTAGGAATTCGAATTAAGCGAGATTGGGCAAGCAGAAAGCTCTAGCTTTGCCAAGATTCCTATATTAAAAAAATAGCCAGTCAATTCAATATTCAACCAGGAAGGTTCCCTAAAACACCACTACCTAACGAACTGATTCCGTCCGACCAGTAGACAAACCCTTAAAGAACACTAGCCTACCAGCAACGGGTTGGTTCCCTTACGTACCTTGCCATATTTAGAAGACCTAATATTGCAAAGACATATTCTAAGCTAGCCAAATTCCTTATCAATCCAAATTAAAAGCACCTCAATATATTAAACCAAGCCATTACCTATTGCCTTGGAACAAAATCTACAGCTATCAAATACTCTGGCGAAGTATTCGGAGCATATGTCTACTTTAGAAACCCTAAAGGAGAAGATGTTACCTTTTACAGAGCATCTGACGCAGCATTTGCGGACTATAAAGAGACTAGACGGAGCTCTTAAGGATACCTTTTTATGCTATTTGGAGAACTAATTGATTGGAAGGCAACCCTATAAAGATCAGTAACTTGCTTAACTACCGAAGCGGAGCTTCTCTCCCTGTCTATAGCTGCTGTTAAGATCATCTGGTGGCAGCGTTTCTTTAAGGCAATCGGTCTCAATTTAGAACGCGATTTTACCCTGCTATGCGACAATATACAGACTATACAACTCCTAAGACAGGATACACCAAAGCTTAACACCAAGCTACGACATATCGACGTCTATTAGCACTGGCTCAGACAGGAAGTCCAAGACAAAAAGATTGACGTACAATGGGTCCCTACAGACAAGATGCCTGCCAACAGTCTTACCAAAATCCTACCCCGTTAAAGGTACAAGGCATGGATAAAGCAATTGAATTTAGTGGATATTTGACATTAAATTGCTACTGCATTATCTGACAAAGACTCTTGAACATCACCCTATCCCCTTATTACTCCTAAATTGTATCTGAAATTTCCTATTTTGGTATAGTCTCTACCTTCATTTTATTGTCTACAGCTTTGACTACACCGTCAAATCTGGGGGGGTGTGTAATTGACTACCCGTACACCGCCAGAACACCAATCTGACTCGCCTGTATGTTGACTCGCTCACCGACTCGGTCACTAACTCGGTTAATAACTCAATCAATTACCCCTTGTTGTCTACACCTTTTATGTATATATACTGCCTGATTTCCATAAATTTAGAATCAAGTCGCTCATTCAATTCTCCCACACTTGCACTGTTACAATAATACCATTAATAGCAATAACTACCTTAGGATTAGGAGACACTAGTATAGTAGATATAGACTTATAAGTGGTTATAAGAGGTTAGTTATAGGAAATAGTTAATTACTTATTAGATAATAATAGGATACTTAAGGAACGTATTAATAAAATTAGAATAGTAAAGGTTAAGTTACTATTAATTAAATAATTTTTAGGAGAAAGGTTAAAACTTAAAGGGTTTCTTATATAAATGCACTTTAAGGTTATATAGAAAGGAGTAAAGTTAGCAATACCTATAGATTAAGTGGCGTATATAGGATTGTTCTTAATAGGAAGAGTACTAGAATGGTTTAAACCTTATCTTATAGAAATATAAGTTAACGGTATAATAACTACTAACTAAGATATATAATTTATGTTTATTAGTTAAAATAGGTTTGCGGAAAGACTAATATAGATATTTAGAGACCTAGAAGCGTTAACTATAGTAGAATAAAAGCTTTAAAACTTAGTATAATATTCTTTAGTAATTAAGTATATGATATAGTTTTAAACACTTATAATATAGGTTAAGTGGAATAATAAGGCGCTTATAGTATAGTATAAATAGGGACTTAAGGCTAAAGTTTAGGACGCAATTATCCTAATAGAAGATGTAGAAAGTCTATAAGACTTAATAGATTAGTTAATAAAGATTAATAATAGAATCTATTAAAGGAAATAAGCTAAGAAAGGGCAAGATAGAGTTCTATAGTTATATAAGGCGCAGAGCACGTATTAACAGATATAGAGCTAAAAACTATAAAATAGTGTAGAGCTAATAGACCTAAGCAGTATTAAAAAATCTAAAAAAATGGATAAAGAAACTATAGAAACCTAGAGGTTAAGAATTAAGTAATTATAGGACTAGGGAGCAGAGGCTAAACTAGGGATTTTAGTAGTAGAAGATATTTAGGCGGACTCTATAATAAGAAAAATAGTTTAAAGATAGAGCTTATATAAATTATAGAAAATAAGGTTATTTTGCTAGAGACTATAGAGGTGGTTAGAGTAACCATATAATAAAGGGCACTAGGTTGTTAGAGTATAATAATATAGATATAGGGATATTGCGTGGGATTAAGGAGTGTTTAATTAAACACTTTATATTTTATTATAATAATGCATACCAAATTTATAAAGATGCTAAGTATAGTGTAAGCTATTAGCTGTAAGAGCTAAAGTTAAGAGGACTTAAAGGAACTAGAGAGTTAGATAAAGAATAGGATTAACTCTATAAGCTAAATTAAGATATTAAAGTAATATACGGATAAAGATTAGTAATAATAATAATAAAGTTAGAGTACTTATTAATTAATAGTAATAAGGAAGAAAAGGAGGCTAACTAGAAGTACTTATACCTTAATAATGTAATAGAAGCAGAGACTAAACCTACTATAAAACGCGGGTTAGTAATAGGTATTATAATACTATTAGATATAGCATCTATTGCTTTATAAGATAGAAGGAGTAATATCTAAAGATAATTAAGTAAGTAAACAACTGTTAGTGCTAGCTTACTACTTATAAAAGGTAAAAGGCTATAGGTCTAAGATTCTTATAAAGAAATAAGGAAAGCTCTAGACTTATAGGATATAATAAGGATAGCTTAAGAACCTATAATAAATAAAAACCAATAGGAAAAAGTAATAACTTAGTTTAGTAATAAATAAATAAGTATAGGGCGCAAGTTTAAGAACTATAAGTTTAGGGAATAAGTAAGAATGTTATTAGGAAGCCAAGATTTTAAGAAATAAATAAGGACTATAGCAATTCTAAGTAAATATGGTATTTAGCCTAAAGATTAAAAAGTTAATACTAAAATTAAGAAGTAAGATAACTTTAAGGATCTAGCTATAAAACGTAGAAAATAGGAAACTATAGATAAGTTTAGGTAAAGAATTATTATATAGTAAAAATAAAAGCTAGATAAGAGGTTAGCTATACTAGGTTATATAAGAGATAGAGTACCTATATAAAGAGTTACTAATAGGCCTAGTATAGGGACGCCTAGAGTAAAGTAGTTAGATAAACTGGAATAAGAAGAGGATCTAGATATTTTAGTTAGATTTAAAGAAAGATATACTAAAGGATATTACGACATAGTAATAATAAGGTACTTTTTTATAGATAGACTATATATACTAAACTAGTTATACGGGAAGTAGTATAGGTAACAACATAATAACGAATAGGAAGACTTTTATATATAGCTAGATTAAAAAGTTGTCTAAAACTAACCTATTACGGAAAAACGTATAAGTTATATTAAAGGAGTATTAATTATAATATTAAGGAACCTAGAAGAGGGATTTAGGGACTAGAGAGAAGAACGATAAATTTTAGTACCTATAGCGGAAATACTTGTAGTTAGGTTAACTAGGTATAGGTTTAAACTTAAAAATAAAAATAAGCTAAGAGTTAACCTAAGTCACCTAGCGTATTATACGTTATTATGGATAGCTTATATAGATAATATGTGCAATATATATAGGGCACCAAAAGACAAGAACTAGAAATACCTAATAAGGATATATTAGGCACTAGAGGAAAAATGGTTTAGAGATGCTAAGTATATATATAGATAGTACTTAGTAGAAGTATAGAGTTAAGGGGACCTAATACTTTAACTTAGAAGATTCCTTATAGAAGAATGCCTAGATAGATAACAGTAGTGGGACTGCCTAGAGAATACTTGTCTATGGTATATAGAGGAAAAGAAATAAACTAAGTATTAGCTAAAAGTAAACTAAGTATAGATAGGATCTAGTAGCTAATAGTTATAAAAAAAAGGGGGGGGGGGCCTACGGGACTAGAGGGAACTAGTAGTAGAGCCTTAGACCCTTAAAGGAATTTAAGGACAATACCTAAATTTATAAGTTAAGTAGTAAGATTAACAGTTTAAAGTATTAATAGATAGTAGAGTAATAAGAAACTATATATTACTAGTAGTAGTGGAAAGAATAGGGTTACTATATAGATTAAAAAAACATCTATATCCACTTATAATAATTTTAGGAGATTAGATAGCCTATAGAGGAGGTATTATTAATCTTAAAATAGGACCTATTTAGTTAACTATTAAAGGGAGACCAGTTAGAGTGTCTTTTAATATCTTACTATTAGGAAAAGATAAGGCAATACTAGGAATGCCTTAGTTATAGGAATACAATCTAAAGATTAATTGGGTTATAGGTTAAGTTAATATTAAGGATACTTAATAGCGTAAGATATAATAGTAAACCAAGTTGATATAGTACCAAGTTAGAGTAATATACAAAGAGACTAAGTAAGGCTTAAATTATGTACTAAAGAGATACTATAAGTATAGAAAAAAGTTATAGTTACTAGAAAGTAAAAAGCTATTAGAATATATAGTATAGGACTATAAGATAGAGTTAGAACTAGGAACTAGTCTAAAGTTCTTTCTAATCTATAAGCTTACTAAAATAGAGTTAGTGGTACTTAAAGAGTTTGTCCAGAAGAACTTATGGAAGGGATATATTAGACTGTTGTAGTTATTAGCAGGATATCCAGTACTGTTTATTTTAAAGAAAAACAGAAAACTTAGGATATGTATAGACTACAGACAGTTAAATAGCATTATTAGAAAGGATAGGTATCCTTTACCCTTAATTAGTAAAATCTAAGATAGAATAGGTAATATATAGATCTAAGATAGGCGTACTATTAAATTAGAATTAAGGAAGGTGATAAATAGAAGGCAGCCTTTAGGTTAAAGAAAAAACTATATAAGCTATTAGTTATGCAGTTTAGGCTTATAAACGTACTAGTAATATTCTAGAAACGAATTAATAGTATATTAGGAGAATACCTTAATTAATTTATTATGGTATACCTTAATAATATTATTATCTATTTAGAGAGTAAGAAAGAATATAAAGAATACGTTAAATGGGTCTTAAAGAGACTATAAAAAGAATAGATACTAGTAGCTATTAAGAAATGCAAGTTCTTTATAAGAAAGACCAATTTTGTAGGATTTATTATTAAACTAGGAAGAATTAGTATGGACCTAAAGAAAGTTAAAGCTATAGTAAGTTAGTAAGAACTAGAGAACGTTATATAGTTAAAATTGTTTCTAGGGTTTTATAACTACTACAGGAGGTTTATAGTATAGTAGTTAAAGAATATTAAGCCATTTATAAGGCTAATAAAGAAGGAGGAACCGTAGGTATAGACTAATAAGTAAAGGAAGTTGTTTAAGGAACTTAAGAAGTTGTTTACCTAGGAACTAATCCTTAAGATCTACTAACTAAAGCTAGAGACGGTTATTAAGATAGATGCATTAGACTTCGCACTAGGAGTATATTTGCTATAAAAGCATTAGGACGTATGGTATTTAGTAGCGTATTATAGTTAAAAGATAATACTACCAGAACTAAACTATAACATCTATAATAAGGAGTTGTTAGGTATAGTTACAGCGTTAAAGAAATAGAGAGCATTCTTATAAGGTATAGAGAAACCATTTATAGTTAAGATGGACTATAAGAACCTTATAGGATTCCTAATAATAAAGGAACTTAATTAAAGATAGGTTAGGTGGGCGGAAATGCTTATAGAATACTATTTTAAAGTTTAGCATACTAAGGGTATAGACAATACATAAGCGGATACTCTAAGTAGGAAAGCTAAACTATAAAGTAATAAAAAGCTATTAGGGGCTTTACTGCAAAAGGATTAAGACGGATTGATTAGGTATAATTACCCAAAAATTATAGTAACTAGAGAAGGATAGATCTATAAATTACTAGAAAGTAATTAGATATAGAAGATCTAAGAAGTATAGGCAGAGGATCTAGATATAGAATAGTATAAAAATAAAGAAGCAACCTATGTTTTAAGATCTATTGTAAAAGAGTTTATTAAGTTATTTTATAAGGGACTAACTTAAGGACATAATGGAGCTATAGGCTTAGTATTAAGACTTTAAAAGGAGTATATTATTTAAGGAATTTGGGGACTAGTAAGATAAGTTATAAAAGAGTGTCTAGATTGCTAAAGAAATAAACTAATAAAGTATAGGCTATACGGAGGGCTATAACCTATTAAATACCAGAGAGACCATAGGAGGTTATATTATGGGACTTTATTATTAAGTTACTAAAGTTAAAAGATCCTATTATAGGGCAAGATTACAATGCGATCTTAGTAATAGTAGACAAGCTTATAAAGTGGGGGTACTTTATAGCATATATAGAAGAAATGTTAGTAGAGGATGTTGCTAGAATCTATATTAAGGAAGTGTTTATAAGATACAGAGTACTAAGCAAGATTATATTAGATAGAGATCTGAGATTTATAGCAGCATTCTAGGAGGTATTTTTGGCGGAATAAGGAGTTCGCGTAGTAACCTTAATAGCGTATTATCCGCAGACGGACGGATAGACAGAAAGGTTAAACTAGACACTAGAATAGTATTTAAGGCACTATATTAATTACGCACAGAATAATTAGGTATTATTACTACTAGTTATATAGTTTATATATAATACAACACTATAAGAAGGAATAGGAACGTTACTATTTAAGGCGAATTACGGGTATAAGCTAAAATTATTATTATTGCTATGTTAAGTAAAGAAAACAGGTAGTATAGCCAAGTAAAGAATAGAGACTTTAATGAATCTTTATGCAGACCTTAAAGAAATAGCTAAACTAGTATAAGAGCGAATAAAAAGGTACTATAATGCTAAGAGATCTAAGGGACCAGATCTTAAGGAGGGAGATAAAGTATAGCTACTATATAAAAATTTTAAGAGTTAACAACTAAGTAAGAAGTTAGACCATGTTAGACTAGGACCTTTTAAAATCACGCAGAGAATTTTATTAGTTATATACAAACTAAACCTACTAGCCAAAATGAGAATCTACCCTATATAGTATATTGCAATGCTAGAGCTAGCGCACGGGAACGTTAAACCACTAGTCTATAAGGCAGATATATATAGAGGGCAAGAAGAAGATAAATAGTAAGTTTTAAAGATTATTAGTTATAAGGACGTAGATAATAAAACATAGTACAAAGTAAAGTAGATAGGCTATAGTAAGACTACCTAGGAACTACTAAGCAACCTAAAGAACGCTATAGGAAAGGTATAGAAGTATTAAAAGAAAGCAGGTCAGGGAGTATTAAAAAAGGATCACTAAAGGACAAGTCAGTTAAGGGGGACCTAAGAAAATCAACTACTACATTACTTAGAGTTGTTTCCTTCTCTAAAAGCTCTACTCTCTTATTACCTAGCTTAGACAGACCTTATTAAATAAGTTTCTACTCCTTAGAATAAACCTTCTTACAACCCTTCTTAAGACGGGTTAACCGAGTAAAGGCAGCCTACTAAACCTTAAAGGAGCAATGTTAAGCCTTAAGGGCTAGAGCAGTCTCTTCTAAAGACTAGTAGAGTTTAGCGCAAGCAGCGGCTAGCTCTAACTTAAGCTTTTTAGCAGTAGATTAAATATAAGACCCTATAATAAGTTACTTAGGGAACTTGAAGACTATTAAGAGTTATAGGACGCGTATACTTAGCGTTAAAGACAGAGCGAACATCGCAAAATAATTAAATATTTGCTTTAGTGCACTCCAAATAGGAAGAGGGTTGTTAAGAGAATAGGGTTACTATTATAATATACACTAACCCCACCTTAGAATAATAAGAATATAGAGACGGCATAATCTCACCAAGTAATAGTATGGCAGCAACAGTGTGAGTATAACATTGCGCTTATAAAAAAGAAGATGCTTTAGGTATAATAAGTAAGAATATTAGCCAAATTAGTTAAACGGATATTACACCTCTAGTAGACAACTTAGAGATATTAGGAATCTTTAAGGATAAAGATAAAGAGGAGGGAGATGGTATTACGGACAGCTTAAGTATAATGTTATAACTACTTAGGGAAGAGTTGGAAGAAGCTAGTTGGTTAATATAGGTATAGTCTAGGATAGAGCCAGTGGAACTATATAACAAGGAATGGTAAGTAAGTCACATAATATTATACGCGGTGTACGCAGTGTACGTAGTATACGTCTATGTATAACACGTATAGCATATACCTTACGTATAAGAGAGGATTTCTTAGGCGTATAGTTGTATATTTAAAGGACCTTAGTCCCTACCGTAGATAGTTCTCTCCTTGTAGTGAATCTTAGAATACAATTGGAGTTAATCTGTTAGGCAACCACTTTACCAGTTATTATTATGTTGTTGACTTCTTGTTTACCTACACACCTAGCCTAATAACAGGACCCACCGTAGTTCTTGCTATAAGGTTCCGTTACAGAGGGTCCTACGGCTGCTTTACTGGCTACTATGTTTTTTAACATAGTAGTAGGGATATTAGGTATTTTCTAAGGGTTCTAGTCTATGTATGTTCTATTTTTAGGGTCTGTATTCTATTTATATTCTTTTAGTTCTATCCTATTCTTATAGTTCTAGTAATATCCTTAGGGTTCTATTCTATATTCCTGTCCTATTTATAATCCATAAATATATTTAAGTTCCTTTTTAGGAAAAAAGAGTAATATAAGCTTTAGATAATATTAGCGACTTAGTTAATTAAGGTATAAGCATAGTAAGAAGGATGCGCAAGCCTATATAATTGGATTGTCTATAAACAGGGATCTAAAGCTAGAGAAAGGAAAGGGGAAGAATAGAGGCACCGCTTGAAGTTTTACATAACCGTACTTTACTATTACATGACGGCAATCTATGGCAATTTGCCAGTACCGTAATATTTAGATATAGTTATTTTAATCTTATTTATAGGTATTACTATTAGGGTCTCTAATATAAGTGCCTTAACGTTATAGAGTTCTTCGTGGAATGTTTTAATTAATTATTAATACTGGGCTTCTAGTATAGCCTACTATTAAGCTAAGACATCCGTAAAGGACTTTTATATTATAGTTAACTATTCCTTAACTAGGGTTAAAATACTTATAGTTATTAAAGAGATTTAGGTTCATTTGCCATTTTAATAGTAATTGTTTTAATATAATATAGTATTAGGGCGCAAAGAGACTTTGGAAAAGATTTAAAGGAATAATATAAATTCTATCTAAATCTAAGAGTATATAGATTTTGTAGAGAATAAGACGTTATATAAAGAAGAGAAAGGAATAACGAAAGAATCTTATAATTAAATAGTTAAGGGTCTTAGTGGTTAATACGTGCGTATATACGCACGCGGTCTTTAACAGACTTTAGTAGAATTTAATCAATCTATTAAAACTTAGTAGGAGTCAACAAAGCTAGCAAAATTTGGCAGAATTTGGTTAAAGCGTTAGAATTTATCTGTTAAGTATTTTGTAGAGACATTCCTACTGTAACCATACTGGTCCTGTTATAATAGTCTTTATAAAGTACTTTTACGCTAATATATCCTTCTAGCTTATCCTCTACCCTTATAGCCTATTCTTTTACTTATTAGTCTCTAAGAGTAGCTCTAATATCTCTACTTTTAAAGTATTCTACTATAATAGCGTCTTAGACCCCCTTATATATCTCTATAAGGACTTTTATCTCTAATTATCCCTTAAGCTTTTCTACCTTTTCTATATTTAGTTATACCATAATTATATATTCTATAGTCGTCTTAAAGGGGGCGGGCTCCCTATATTATAGTAGCGCGGTAATAGTTATCTAGGTATAGTTTACTAGTAAGGTAAGGCTTTATCTATTTTTAATTATATCTAGGTATTAAAGAATTTATTTAAGGTTTGCTAAAAAGGCGCCTAGGATTTACTAGTCTAGCGAAGCCATTCTATAAGCTATATTAACTTATTATAGCTTATATTAACTCCTTAGTTATAGATACTGGACGCGTCTAATAGGCTTTATATTTTGTTAGATGCCTTCTTAATAGGATTTTAGGGTATCGTGTTCGCCCGTCTCTCTTATTGTGGTATATCGTTATTAGGCGTGTTTCTAGCGGTCGCGCGCGGCTGCGTGCCACCGTCGACCCACGTATACCTTCCCTGTGATGCATGCATCCCAGGGGTTTCCTTTTGGTATAGAGAGTGATTTTCTGGGGTCTTTTCAGTTGGTTGGGTCTTCTGGGCTAAATACAGCGAGTGCTCCTTTTTGGGGCCCTTGTATATTATTATATTATATAGCTATAAGTATAATATATATAATTTTTAAGTTATAATATAAAGGGGTTAAAAAGTTTTTATTTTTTTTAGTGGGGTAAAAAAGCGTGCACGAGGTGGCCTAATCGCTTAATACCTTCGTAAAGGGTAGTAAGTAGCTTTTCCGCGTCAGGTAAACACATAGGCTCATGGCTAGCCTAATGGGCCAATGGTACTTGCGCATCAGCAGCTTAATCAGCGGTGGGGGGGTGGTGCGAGATTCGAGTATATCCACGGCTCGACGACGTGGATATTCGCAAATATCGCTCAGTCGAACCTCCGATACCAATAGAATCGTACATGTGCCAACGGAGTCGGAAAGTCATCATTTTAGGGTCTGCACGGGGGACTCTGCCGGGATGTGGATTCGCGCAGTTAAAGCAGGCGGTGCTGTTGTGAAAGAGTTTCGTTTGCACTCGACCAAGCATTACGAAGTACTTCAACGCCGCGTGTTCAATATTAGAACCTCTAAAGAATACTATATTTCACTTCTGGCCCTCTTCTCTTTAATATTACTTCTGAGAAAGTAGTCATGATTGGTGCTAAAATAAATCATATTTTCTATTCCTTCACTACTCTCCTCCTCAGTATGTCCCATTCCGATTCCATCCTCCGACTTCGTCGTGTTCTTATAAATTCACAGCCCCAATGGCACTTGCCCAAGATAGCGGTCCTTCGATTGCACTCCAAAATCGTGTCGTGATCGCCCACGGCATCTGTATGGGCTTAGTCTTCGCTGTCTTCTTCCCTCTCGGCGGCTCTATCCTCCGTTCTCTGAACTTCCGTGGCCTTGTCTGGATCCATTCTGGGTGGCAGCTTTTCAGCTATGCCATCGCACTAGCCGGCCTGGGCATGGGTATCTGGATTGCTGTCACCACTGACCAGGTAAGAAGACTCTTCATTACACCGCTTCGAAGATCTTGCCAACCTAACTCGTTCCTGTTGTAGCTGACTGCAAGCAACGGCCACCCTATAATCGGCATCATCGTAATCGGTGTTCTCTTTCTCCAGCCGTTCGGCGGACTCCTTCACCACATACTCTTCCGCAAGCACCAGAAGCCTACGGTCTGGGGCGCAGCGCATCGCTGGATGGGCAGAGTCATGCTGATCCTCGGCGCTATCAACGGCGGCTTGGGTCTGCAGCTGTCGGCGGACACCGTCAAGGGCGAAATCGCTTACGGCGTGCTGGCCGGGATTTTCTTTGCGTTATGGGCTGTGAGTCTAGTGCTGGACAAGCGGCAGAAGGTGAAGTCCATGAAGAGCGTCGAAGGCTCTCCTGCGCGGGAGGAGAGGAGCTATAAGAGCATTAATAGGCTAATGGGTGCTCCAATGGCCTAATTGGGGCTAGTCTTCTCTGCCGTGGATGCACGAAACCCTAGCAGCATCATGTAGAGACGGAGGTATCAAGGTATCTGTAGAGTCCTGGTCGGCATGTTCTTTGGTGGCATCAGTTATGGTTTCCTTAGCAAGCAACATGATGATTACGTAGAAATCCTGATCTAAGAATGATGATTTAGAAAGAATAAAAGCACTAGTCTGACGGATGTTGCGAAACTTCTCACGCGCGCTATTCTCTTGCGCTGAAGACGTCTCATGCTCGATACATCTACGCAGAACCCGCTCGCGAGGTTCTTGCGTTATTTCTTAACGATGTTAGGCCCCCCGTGTATTCCGCCCGTTCTCGCGTGGGCAACATATCCGCCCAGAAACCAAACAAGAATCGCATTCTAGCGAATTTCCTCGAAGGCTGCTTCCTCGTCTTCATCACTCCACCAATCCAATGCCTCATTCTTCGCCACGGCGTTGCTGAACCTCAATATGTACAGAAGCAGATGTCCAAATTATGCGCTGTAGTAGTTCGGATTGTGACCTAAATCATGCACGCTTTCCCTCGCAGCTGCAGGCATACTATCCCATGACGTAGGTTTCGGGTCAGGCGGTGGGGGCGGCGGGGCAGGGCTTTGCGGTGCCGGCATCTGATGCCAGGGTGTAGGTGGTGTCGGCTGCGCAAATCCATTGTGCGGATAGACCATGTGGTAGCCGACAGGTTGCGGGTCAGAACTCACGGCTTCATGGGCCGCCTTCTTGAATTTCCAGACGTAGATGATACGGACTAAAGCACCGATGCCGAGGATCATGGGAATCGTCTGGCCTGCCGAGGAGATGTCGTGCACGCCTTGGATCTTGTTCCAGCAGATGGTTAGCTCGACACCGGTGATGACGGTTGTGGCGACGATAAATTGGCCGGTAGAGTCAAGGACTTGCATGAGGTGTGCGCGCTTAGGCCTTTGGGTCCAGGGTTAGTGAATGAAACTAGGAGTTGGAGAGATTGGCATTTATGGGCGTACAAGTCTTGATCCAGAGGTTTATATTGCTCTTTTTTAAGGACAACTTTTTCCCCCTGGCTTGGCCGCACTTTTGAGACTATTTTCATGCATACAAGGGTGATGCAACATAGTAAAAGGAAAAGACAGGGAATAATGTTGAGCATTCGGAACCCACGGTTGTTAAGCTGGACCTTGTGGAAGAAAAATCCATACTGCGCACACTTCACTGTAGCGAGCTTTGGTACCTGATGAATCCAGTACCACAGTTCAAACCCCAGCACGGCAGTCAGAAGCATACTATTCATGTAGCCGTATACCCGGCCCGGATTGACACGCGGGAATCTCGTAGGATCTAGATAGGGATTGCAGCATGTAAATATGCGCCATAGGTATATTGGCACAAGAACAAGGTATGAGCCGAATGCGAGGAAGAGGATAATGTAAGTCTCGACTATTGGAAAGCTTTTCTCGGCATGTTCTTGTATCGTCTGGATGAAAAGGGCCAGAAATGTCGCCGCGACGAAGAGGGCGTTTGCAAGGTGAAGAGAGCTTGATTCCTCTGGTGCAATCCAGGCTGCTAAGATTCCACCGTACCATTGTAGGTAGTATCCAATGCGGATGCCGAGGCCGTACATATCGGGGTTTCCCGAAAAAGTGCAAGTTTCCATGGCTGAAATATAATGAAAAGAATTAAAATGAGAGGGGCTTGTGCGATAACTATATATAAAAACTCTAGAAAAGGAAGAATGAGAGGACGCAAGGCTAAAATCGAAGACACTTCAAACTTCAGCAGAGGCAACCTTTTTCATGCCTTGTATTTTGAGCCGCACGTCCAGCCATCACTCCCTGTTCAGCTGGGACATGCTTTGGTCTTAAACCTTTATGCTATTCTAGTCTCCAGCCAATATTGAGGCTGAGCTTAAAGCGCAAGGGGCTCTAAATCAAGCCAATCATAGCATAACGATTATATAAGCCAAGCGTGACTTGGCAGGAACTCGGCGCCTTTGAAGCGCTTGGCTTCCATGGGAAGCTGCACACGAAGGGGGAAGCGGAATCGTCCGCCCGGAAGCTGGAAAGCTACTTGCTCATATTTTTAAAATTAGAAGTCTCCTGCAGCACATCCCTTTAGCGGTTTCTATGATGCAGTTGCCAAGGGGCAATACAGCATTTCTTCAATTCCGGTGGTTAGCGCAGCCACTTCCGCACGGCCTTTTTGTAGGGGAAATTTTGGTATTTTTGCTGTTTAGGGGAAAGTTGGCAAAACGCGCTAACCACGGGATGCGCCAGGATGCTGTACAACGCGAGCGATGAATTGTGCAGCTTGCCTTACGGGTATTTCCTGAGTGCAACTTTTCTCTCAAGGTGCTTAAATCTTTTTAGATCTCGGCCTTAGTAGATCATCATGGCCGGTGCAATCCGCGCGACTTCGAGCGTTTTCTGCAGGTACGAAGGATTCCCGGCCACCCGGGTCCAAATCGCGCTAGCATTCTTAGTAGTAGTATCACGTGCCACATACTAGGCGCGTTCCTGCAGCTTCCAGTCCAGCAACAGAAGCTCGTCTCATTCGGTAGGCTCAGCATTGTACAAGCCACTTCACGTATTTCTGTAACAAAAACCACTTGGTTTTTCAAAGAGAATGACTTTTCCCCACAGCATTTGGAAGCAATGGAATGTCCAATGACATTGTCCTCTGGCGATTAGGCAGCGACAGCCCTTCGAGAATGCCTCACGCTTCTACCCAGCTTCTAGCTCAATTTACTTATTCAACAGTATTTGTAGCATCCGTCGCATCCAAATTGCGCTATGTCTGGCGTCGAAATCCTAGGAATTGTAGCTTCAGCAGCGCGGTTTGTTGACGTTGGTCTCCGCGCTCTTCTAGCTCTAACGAAACCTTACTCCGATCTTCAAAACGCGCCTAGGAAGCTAAAGGCTGCCGTTTGCGGCCTACAACAATTGATCCGGCCAGTACAAATTATTCAAACGGATATTGAACGTCCCTATGACGGCCCTGGCTCGACTCTCAGCGTTTCGATTGCGCCCCGACATGCCACTACGGCCATCGCATAGCTCAACGAATGTAGACGAGGCGAAACAGCTCGAATCTCTTCTCTATCAACTTACTTCTGCTCCGTCGGACCATATTTTGAAGCGGGGTTGGAAAAGAGTGATAGCTTTGAAGGATGAAAGTGATATTTTAGAGATATGCAAGCGTCTTGAAAAGCTGAAGTCAGCCTAGAACTTATGGTTAGGAAATGAGAGCTTTGAAATGGCCCAAAAACAGCTATAAGAGCAGTTTCTCTTTGAGAGAAAGCCTGACAATGTCTTTTCGGCAACTATTTTGGCATAGCATATTTAGTCAGTGTCTCTAATACTCGCTGGATGACCGCTTAATCTGTAGGAGCAGCCATTTCGTGTGTCGAAAATCAAATCTAAGTATCTACGAGAAACTATTGCGAGACTAAAACTTGAGATAGAAGGATTCCAAACCGCGCATGCAAGGTTGAAGATAAAAGTAATCGCCATGAATCAGATGATTAATCGTTCCGCAACGGACCAAGCAGTGGAGTTATCCTCAAATGCAGTCTCTGAGCTTGTAGGTCGAACAGCATATTTATTGTGACCCTTCCTAATGGATCTTTCTTTTGGCTCACGGCTATCCCGCTATTGTTTGATCAGGCTTGACTTTCCCTATGCAAGACAAATTTGTCGCGAACTTACATCTGCTCCAAGCTTGCTTAACAGTATCTATGACGATTCTCCCAAGAATAATACCATGCATCAACTCAGACAGCCGCGCATGAAGCCAGTTCAATATTCGCTTTACAAATGCACTTGCAGGCCTAAATCATTCGGAACGGCTATCATGATTCCGGCTGTAGAACTTCACTGCCGTTTCAGTATAGATCATCTTCCAAGCTGTCCTTACTACAGAGCTTCAACTAGTTCATGGACGGTTGGTCTGTGGGCTACACTACTCCCACTCATTGAAAAAACTGTTGAAATGACTCTTGGTGCGACTTTTGATGCTGGAGATTGCTCTATCAGCCCTATTATTAACGTATGAAACTTGGTGAAAAGGAAAAGGTCCCCAACATTCCAGCTTTTCGAATCGGCTTATAAGCAGTATATGAAAGATTTTCGTTAATCCAGATGCTGAAATGAGGCAGAAATTCATCATCCATTTTCAATATTATAAAGAGGATGATGGAGACTATTATCGGTTTGAGTGGAACGTCCCGGGTATCGGAGCGTTTTTGGTGCGAATGCACGTAGCATTACACTAAATATTTACCTATGTGGAAGAGCTTCTGCGCGTGACCAGGATGAGAGTGGACGGACACTTCTACATGTCAGTAGTTTGAGGTAAACAATTATGATACGTATTGTTAAAGTCCGCTCAGGAAATAACTCTTCTGGCTCTTCGGTTAGAATACCTTCGAGCTCAGCTTTCGAGCCAGGTCTCCAAGGCTGTGGGACTGCTTATCGCATTTGGGGTTGATAAAGCAGCTATAGCCCAACCATGGTGATGCGTGCCCTCTTTTTTATCTAAAAGACAATCTTACTGAATCACAGGAAACACGATTTCGATGCGGAAAACGTACACCCAGCTTGTCTCCCAGCTGGAGATGCGCTATCAATAGCGACGAACTCTTTTACCTATGCTAAAAATCATCATTTATGGATGTAGAAATATGAAATTGATACGATCCTTATGGATAATAATTGTGAAATCATTGACGTGAGCATACCTTAATCTCGGATTTTGTTTGATTAAAGTAATTCAATTGGCGTTTTCCGCCGGTTGCCCGAGTTTGCCCGCGCTAGGTTTGCACTACCTGCACTTATACGGAGCTATACCTATGCATTATCTTTGGCAGCAATGTCCTTTCGCGACTTTTGTGACAGGGTTATGATCCCAATGGACTGACCAGTAATCGTGCCGAAAGAGGTTCCTGCAGATTTTTAGATAGTGTGATAGCTATAAGGTGGCTTGTGCATTGTTATGTGGCATGTTACGTGCACGTCGCCAAGCTGCCCGGCTGCCTTATCTCATAAATCAGACGCTCCGCAGAAGATTTGTTCTGTGACACAGGATAACGCATAGGCCCTCTAAAACTCCTAAGCCAATTAAAATAGTGTTCTAATTCCTGCTAACTCCTAGACCAATTAGAATAGCGCACTAGTTTTAGCCCTTTGCGTACCCCCTATTACCTAATAAAATCTTCTGCGGAGTGTCTGAGAGCTTATAGGCCTTACTTTGGTAAGAAACAAATATTTTAAATTATATATTTTAACTTTAACTGGCTCTACTAAGCCCCCACTAATAGTTATTAATACTTTATTTAATATAATAGGCTCTTTAGGTAATTAAATCTTTATAAATATATACTATAGCTGTCACGGCTAGCTTCCTATGGGAGCGGTCTGATAGATTAAGCAACAATGAGGGGCTATATTATAAATAGACTAAGGTAAGGGCTCAAAGAAAGGGGCGCGGTAGACGACTATGTACATATTCAGTCGTCGGGGCAACGTTGGGGCAACGTTAATCCGTGACCGACGACGCCTCAATGGTAGCTATATAGACGAACCGTCACATCACCCCCCTTTAAGCTAGGAGGATCGCCCTTGATCCTCATAGTCAGGCTCTCCTTATCTATCTTGCCCTTCCGTCCTTCTCTACTTTATTGTCTTCCTCTAAGGGCTCTAGATCTATGTCCTTGTGATACGCCTCTAGCTATTACATTAGCTGTACGGGTGGTCCAGTATCATGGGGTCTCTCGTCGTGGAACGCCTTAATCTTATAGGGGGCGCCAATAAAGCCGTCTGCGTTATACTAGGTGTTGTCCAGGTTATGGCCTACCCAGTTAACCTTATACTGTAGCCTTCTATAGTAGGTTCTACTAGCAAGGATCTTATTAATCTTATACTTCAGCTCGCCATTAATTAGGATTGGCTCCTCTGGCTCCCTATTCTAGCCCAGCAGGGGGTTATCTGGGTCCTTTCGCAGTCGATTAGTATGGAAGACGTTTGACATCTTCATATTTAGGGGTAGGTTAATAATGTATAAGTGTCCTTTTATGCCTAGAATCTTGTAGGACCCTACGAGCTGTCTGTCTAGCTTGGTACTTGGTTAGTTGGTAGCCCAGCCCTTTCTAGTAACGTATACTTGATCACCTATTCCAAAGTCTGGTTCGCGACAGTGCCTATTAGCTTACCTTATCTGCCGCTCTTAGGCCTTAGCCAGATTGTCTCTTGCCTATTTAACTACGTCCTAGGTCCTATGTATAAAAACTTAAGCTTCTTATCGCGTTAGCTTCTTATAAGGCGTTAAAGCTGCTTATGTACGTTCCTCCTAGTTAAAGTAGAGCCTTGGCTTAAATCCTAGCTCTAGCTTATATGGTGCAAAGCTAGTAGACTTATACGGTAAGATTACTTATGCAAAGTCTATATAGGGGAGGAGCTCTGACCAATTATCCTAATAGTGGTTGATAAAGGGCCTTAAGCGTTGGTTAATATACTGGTTTAGTACTTCTGTATTACCATCAGTTTGCGGGTGACTAGATATAGAGAGCTTTTGCTTAATGCCGGTTAGTTTATATAGCTCGTCTGTAAAGGCTGAGATGAATTAGGGTCCTTAATTTAATATAACTGTCTCTAGAAGGCCGTACACGCGCTAGACGTGTTAGTAGTACAGGTTTGCTGCGTTAGCTGTGGTGGCAGTTTTATAGTAGGGTAGTAAGAAGGCTCTTTTGCCTAGTTGATTAACGACCATAAAGACATTATCAAAGCCCTTTTTATCTGTTAGGAAGGACTTAAAATCAAAAGAGACGTGCTGCTAGCAGCGTTTACTAATTGGTAGGGGGTGTAGCAGGCCTAGGGTTTTATTATAGGGTATATAGGTCCTCCTGCAGGTCCTATAGTTTCTTATATAGGTATCGCAGTCTGAGGGTAGCCCTAGCCAATAGTATTAGTCTGCTACAAGTTTCCTAGTCTTTGTTTTGCCTGGGTAAGCAGTTACCTGGCGGGAGTGTACCTCTATAATAAGGTAGGTACGGAGGTAGTTAGTATTAGGGACCATTAGCTTGCTAAAGCGGGTTAGTAGTCCTCTTTAGAGTTTCTAGCCCTTTTGGTCTTGCTTAGCTAGCTAATATAGCCCTACTAGCAACTCGCTAGTTTAATTGGCCTGGAGGATCTAGTTAACTAGCTTATATAGTTCCCATTTATAATTTACTGCAGTTAGGGGGTCCTTAGAGGTTGACTCTAGTGTAGTAATTATAAGGGCGGGGTTAATTAGGTATATGGTGCGTATAGCTACGTCCTTCTCTTTCTACGTCTTTAGGTCCTCTTGCTTTCGTAATAGGGTATTAGCCATTATATTTGCCATGCCTGGCCTATATATAATCTATATATGGAAATTAGCTAGCAGGTCTGCCTAGCGGGCTTACTATGGACTTAGCAGCCTCTTGGTTGTAAAGTACTCAAGGGCTTAATAATCTGTAATTACTACAAAGGGTGTATATTAGAGGCCAATAAAGTGACCTCGCCATTCCTATAGGCCTCTTATTACTGCTAGCATCTCCTTGTTATAGATCTCGTACCACATCTCTACAGGGGACATTATCTTTGAGAAGAAGGCTACTGGCTTCCAGGTCCCATTATCTTGCAGCTGGTTTAGTACCCTAGCTACTACTCCGTTACTCACATCCGTCTCCATGCGGGTGTCTTGGAACGGTGAGTAGTGCTTAATTACGCTGCCAGATAGCATAAGGGCCTTAACTTACTTAAAGGCTTTAAGCTCTTTCTCCCCTAGCGGGTACCATGCTCCCTTCTTTATAAGCTTACTAAGCGGTCGTGCGACTCAGCCGTAATCCTTTAAGAAGGCCTAGTAGAAGTTATAGAATCCTAGGAAGGATTATACCCCTTTTACAGAGGCAGGGGGTTCCTAATCCTTAATTATAGATAGCTTGTTGGTGTCTATAGCGACCCCGTTAGTACCAATAACGAAGCCTAGGAACTTTGTCTTAGTAACATTAAACTCGCTCTTCTTAATATCCGCTTATAAACCTGCCTCTTAAAGCTTCTGCAGGACCTTCTTAATATGGACCTCGTGCTCTAGCGGGTCGTCTAAGTAGATTAGGATGTCGTCTATATAGGCTATACAGAAATCGTCCAGGTAGTTAAAAAGGACGTTATTAATAAATCTCTAGAAGGACGTAGGGCCGTTACATAGTCCAAAGGGTATAATACGGTACTTATATAATCTGTACCTTGTATGGAAGGTGGTTAACTCCTCTACCTCTTCCTTTAGCCGTATACGGTAGAAGGCCTACTAAATGTCTAGCTTGGTAAAGATCTTAGCTTTTAATAGCCTGGTCAACGTCTCCTTAATTAATAGTAGCGGGTAGCGGTCCTTCTTAGTAATTGTATTAAGCTTTTAAAAGTCAACGCAGAATCACTACCCCCCTCCTAGCTTCTTAGCAAATAGGACCGGAGCTATAAAGGGTGTATTACTTAGTACAATAAACCCCTTCTATAGGTGCTCCTATAGGTAGGCCTTAACTAGCTCTAGCTATTCTAACGACATATTATATAGCGGGCTAGGGGCTAGTTCTCTGCTACTGCTTTTAAGAACAATATTATGGTCCACCCCCTTATAATGCGGTGGTAGTATATCAGAGGTAGCTTTTAAGAAACCGTTAGCGTACTCTTAATAGGGCTATAGTAGCTTTTTATAGATAAGCCGGCGGAGTTCTTCCTTATTGTCTAGTAGCGCGTCCTGTCCCTTCTTATCCTCCATTAGTTGGTCTATTTTATAGAGGCTGGTATATCCAATTACTATATCCTTATGCTTCGCTCCTTGTAGGAAGTTCCCTACCTTAAGTAGCATGATGTCTGCTACTCTAAACTCCCTAGTAGATAAAGGCCTCCTTACTCTCAGCTTTAATGGTGAAGCTAGCCTAGGGTAGAGCTAGTCTTCCATTTTCCTAATTATATCTTAGGTATTAATCTTCCAAGTATGCCTATAGTCGTACAAGGTCCGCTTGGCTTGCTTTAGCTTAGCCTATCCCTCTAGCTTAATTTTAGTAGAGGACTTCTTCTCTTAAAGTTCACTAATTGCGACTATACATTTAAGGATACATTAGGAGGTAGACTTAGACTCTTAATCTAGCAGTGTGTCTCTTTAATCTGCGTCTCTCTGGTAATCCTTATTAATTGGTGGGGGTAGGAGCTCCTTTCTTGGTATAATTACGTCCTGCCTACCATAGTAGTTCCTCTCGGTTCGCCATACCAAGGCCTAGCACTTGTAATTGATAAGGGCCCTAGTCTTCTTAAACCACCTACAACTAATAAGAAGATCGTGGCGGCCTGTATTATAGAATAGGAACTATGTGGGAACTTATTGGCTATCCATAACTAGGTTAGCCCTAAAGAGCTATCTAATTATATCTATCTGCTAATTATTATGGCCAGATATAGCAACTCCTCGTCCCTTAATCCTATAGAACTTTAGTTATAGTTATTACTTAATAATCGGCCGTAGCTTATAGTGTATAAAGGCTTCTCCGCCCGCGCTAGAGTTAAGCAGGCTTACTATATTAAGAGCTACGCCACCTAGCGCGATCCTATATAGTATTATAAGGGCTGCGCCTCCTAAGATCTCCTTTAGCTGTATAGGCGCTGTATTAATTGCTCCAATTTACTCTAGGTAGGAGACTTCTCCTAGAGCTGCTTATTTTCTAACTCTGCCAAGTTAGTAACTATCTCGTATTCTTTACTTTAGTTAATTGCTTTAGCTTCCGTCTTCTTTGGCGCTGTATAGTTATTGGAGTAGTGCCCTTGCTTGCTACAGTTAAAGTAGGTAACTGGCGTTTTTGCAGCTAGTGCTAGAGTTAGAGGCTACCGGGAAGAGAGGGGACCTTTAGTCTCTTTAGCGCCCCTAGTAGAAGCTCTCTTACTAGCCTAGGCTGCTCTGTGGTCACTTTGTTCCTTACCTATCTGCTTTAGACCTTAGGCATACTATTAGGCAGTTTTGTAATAGGCCTAGAAGCTATAGTCTTTATCTACTACCTTACCTTCCATTTAGACGCGTAGGCTGTTATAAAGCTTATTATAAAGCTCCTCTTTCTACTAATCTTATAGCATCCTTAAGATATTTGCTAGCCGTATGAAGTTAGATTGGAAATTATTAAAGTCTCCTAGGTACGGCATTTTAAGGCTTTTAAGCTCCTACCGGGCCTTAATACGGCAATCTAGGTTCTTGAAGACGTTCTCTAGGAACTTAAGTACTTCTTTACTGGTAGGGTTACATTCCGCATCGCGCTCTACCTTTAGGTAGGGTAAGAGGTGGTTATAAGCTTTGCCTCCTACACATATCTTAATATACGCTACTTTTGCATCCTCTTCCTAATCTGGGTTGTCTTAATAGAACCAGTCTGCATTAGATCGAAGCTTGTTTCATATATAGCTACTCCAGGCATAATAGGTAGGCTCTTTCCTATCTATTAGCGTAGGTGGGTCTGGAAACTTTGCTATATATCCTAAACCCGTAACACTGCTCATCTAAGAGAGTGGTGTCCCTTCTTATATCGTCCGTGATGGTATGCTTTCTCGCTCGCTGTCTTCCCAATCTAGGGCTTGTATAGTGACCTTGCGGCCCATCCTTAATATCTTCTAATTGGCCTTGCGGAGCTCGTCTGTCCTGTTATCTAGGTGCTCCTTAAGCTTCGCTATCTTTACCTTAGCCTCCTCTTTTCCATCTAGGGCCTTATGCGCGTGGTTATTTGCAAGACGCTATAGCATAGCGACCTGCTATTCCAACGCCTTCCTTCATATTCCCTGGAGCCTCAGCTCCTCTATAAGTTCGGTTATAGGTATCTCGGCCAGGCTCTAGGTAGTCGCAGCTGTAAACTCCCTCTTGGTCTCCATCTTAAAGTATATAGGGTTCTCATTATCTTCTAACTATGTTATAAGGCGGTCCTATTTACTCTTTATATCGTCTAAAAGCTCTGTCTCGCTATAGTACAGTTAGAGCTCCGGCGGCTCGAGTGACGCGTCTACGGGTTCCTTACGTGCTGCCAATATTGGGTCGGTAGCTATCTCTAGCGCGCTAGGCCTTGACACGCTCCTTTTTGCTATAGTGTCTCTTTTGCTTTCTTAGGCAACTCTTGCCACTAAGATTATAATTAGGGTGATCCTTTTAATCTAATTGCTGCAGTCTCTTCTTTTAGCTGCTTAATCTACTGTCGCAATTGCCTGCCTCAAGCAGGGCTTAGTGGGTTGGTTGGTCTATAGTTGTGGTAGTAGAACTAGCTACGCGTTTAACCATTGGACCTAGTATTATGTCGCCTCTATAGGCCAATTGGGGTAGACCTTAGTCTAATATTACGGCTAGCTTCCTGTGGGAGCGGTCCAATAAATCAAGCAATAATGAGGGGCTATATTATAAATAGACTAAGGTAAGGGCTCGAAGAAAGGGGCGCGGTAGACGACTATGTACATGTTCGGTCGTTGGGGCAACGTTAGGGCAACGTTAATCCGTGACCGACGACGCCTCAATAGTAGCTATGTAGACGAACCGTCACAATAGCCCTATATATAGAGTATTAAGAGGCGAGATATATTATCGCAAAAGTTAAGTTAAATTTGGAATTAAATGTTTGTAGATTTTAGGCTAACTACCTATATCTAACTTCTTATATAATAAAGCTACGATATCGCCATAATATAGAGGCGATAGAGAAGACAAAGGGCTTTTAGCTTATACTATTTTGGAGATAATTAGACGTAGAGAAGTATGTAATTTTTAGTAGTAAGGCAAGATTGCAATAAAATAGACTAAAACAACCAACTACCTATATTTAACTTCTCGTAAAATAGAGCTATAATATTGCTATAACGTAGAGGTAATAGAGAAGAAAAAGAGCTTTTAGCTTATAGTATTTTAGAGATAATTAGACGTAGAGAAGTATATAAGGTATAGAGCTTCGAGCAGAGCTTTGAGCAGAGCCTCATACAGAGCTTCGAGAAAAGCCTCGTACAGAGCTTCGAGCAGAGCCTTGTGCAGAGCTTTAAGCAGAGCCTTGTGCAGAGCTTTGAGCAGAGCCTCATGCAGAGCTTCAAGCAGAGCTTCAAGCAGAGCCTCGTACAGAGCTTTAAGCAGAGCTTTGAGCAGAGCCTCATGCAGAGCTTTGAGCAGAGCTTTAAGCAGAGCCTTATACAGAGCTTCAAGCAGAGCTTTGAGCAGAGCTTTAAGCAGAGCTTTGAGCAGAGCTTTAAGCAGAGCTTTAAGTAGAGCCTTGTGCAGAGCTTTAAGAAAAGCCTTATGCAGAGCTTTAAGCAGAGCCTTATGCAGAGCTTTAAGCAGAGCAGTAAGGTAAGATAGTTTGCAACCAACGAGTTTTATAACTAACGATTTTTATAACTAATGAAAATATAACTAACGAAAATACGACTAACTAATATAGCCACAACATTGTTATTTTTTGTAATAGATAGAGAAATTAAAGAGCTCCTACCTTATAGTATTTTTATAATAACTAGATATTATAAAAGGGTTAAGATATAGTGTTATAATAGAAGAGTTATCGCCTAATAAGAAACATTTAGTTCTTATATAAAGAGGGCCCATAAGCTCTTAAACCTTTAGGGAGGAATTCCTCTTAATGCGATCTAATTAGTCTAGGAGTCTATAGGACTAGGGTAAGGTCCACAAGCATAGCGCTAGCCCTTAGCTACGTCGTGGCGCAATTTCTCCCCGGGGTCTGATTTATGAGATAACAGCTGCCCCCCTACTAACAATTTGTATTCCACTGATTATATAATCTTGGATTTAAACTGATTAATGTAGTCTATAGGCAAGCTGCCCACATTAAAACCCCACTAAAACTTAGAAAATTTTATATTTTAATAACGTATTTCACGGGTGAGCTGGTCAAATGGGTAAGCTGATTACTTCAAAAACACACCAAAAAATGGAAAAATTACACTTTAATATCTTAACAACCACTTAATAATAAATTTTAATAATTTAAATTTAGACTTTTATATATGCTCTACAGCCTCTATTAAAGTTGCATA
>Ga0307507_10001595_pt1 | contig 50198 bp, 53 predicted proteins | sample 7_EM_MG_FD_207223 | JGI IMG/M metagenome (GOLD analysis project Ga0307507, IMG submission 207223) | Populus trichocarpa ectomycorrhiza microbial communities from riparian zone in the Pacific Northwest, United States - 7_EM | ecosystem: Host-associated > Plants > Roots > Unclassified | place... | reverse complement strand
CCCTTAGTTTTCGTCGCCTACCATAGGCCGTTGCTTACCCAAGGACAGTATCCACAGTTGAGGAGATCCCACGATACCATCACGGTTCGGCTATATGGACAAAATTGTTACTCTCTCGCCAAGATGCTTGCCAATCTCACCCCGACGTGCCGTCTTCCGGTTAGGAATCTTCGCGTGTTTGGGCACTTCTCGAAAATTTTTCCCAACAAATCTAGAATCCCGGGCTAACGCCTTTCCACAAATTCATCCAGCGCATCACCACGTATAAACGTCGACTGTAGAGATCTAACAGTCTACAGCATCTTCACAATTCCTGCCTCCCGCAGTCCCTTGCCACCGATCACCTTTTTGTGTTCTTAAAAGTCCAACTTGTCTCGTCAGGGACCTTCTCTAATTCACCAACAATCTGTTTCAGTAGTGAACCGAGTATGTTTGACGGGGAGTGCACCCTCAGCGCCGCAAAATCAACGTAAAACAGCACTATTTCGCTCTCCAGCCATATTATCGCACAACTTGTCCACCACCAGTGAGTCTTCACCGCTGCACGTCAGTACTGCCCTCTTTAGTTTTTATTTCTAGATCATCTCTCACCTGAAATAGATCTCGCCGACACCTGGATCACCACAGCAAAATAAAATCGCATGGTCGGATCCTTCATGTTGAGCACCACCCGACCACCTCTGAAATTCATCGGTTTAGAGTAGCCATTCCCCAGCGTTGTCAGCCCAGTGGGATCGAATATCTTGATGCCGGGTGCGGTGCTCGAGTGAGAAGAGCCATATTAGGACTTCCGACAAATCATCGGCAATACTGTAGTATTGTGAATCGACACACTGGACACAAAGAAAGAGTTGATGCTATCTGTGACAAATATGGAAATTTCCCTTCTCTTCACTCCCTGAAATGCTAAAGGGGACAGATTCCCTAGTTCAGGGTGTTGATGAAATTTTTGGAGGCTGAAGAAAAGCGGGGGCGCACTATCCGGGCTAGTATATACCAAATCCGAACAGTCCACATCACCAATGCAACCACTTTAACCTTTTCGTTCTATGTGCAGGTACTTTGTAACTCAACTTAGTTGGCAACTATGAGTCCATATTCTCTTTATTCATTCGTCCCTCGATCCTGGCTTCGCTAACTACAAGGCCAACAACGAAACGCTCTCCTCAAACACAATCTCATTTCCTTGAATATTTTCCTTTCCGCTTCAGCTTCTGTCCTAACCTCTGTCTGCTTGTTCGCCTTTATCTTTTCTTCTTTGTTTATCTATCCTGTTCCTGTTATTTCCAATACTTTCCTCTTGGTTCTTATTTTTCTTTTCCTTTTGCTCAGTTGGTTTTTATTGGTTTAAATATTATTTTCTTCGCTTATTTTTTGAACTTGCCTTTTATCTGCATGACCCTTGTTCTAATATGAACGAGACCAATAGTAGTGATAGGACCAAACGGGAGATTGAAAGAACTATCAGATGGTTTAAATATTGAGTTAACCTAAGAGAACTAAGAAATGATCAAGGGAAACAAGAAAGCCTTTGATAAACACTATTGTGACTAAGTGGAATTGTTTTTTTTTTTTGATACTCTATGGCTACTATCTCTGTTTAGATTATTACCTGTATTTCGGGGGCTGCCTAGTGATCGTTAAAAATAAACCATACAACTCTCGAAATCTTCATATCGGGAGGTGAGGGGAGCTTCGAGTGATCTTTCGTGATTGCGCATGTTGCAAAGGAAGTGTACAACAGGAAAGGTGAGAGGTTAAATACTCCCATGGCATCTTGCTTTTCCTTGCCTTTTATACAGAATCGGGTGGGGGAATAAGGTCACGAGATTGTGCCTATTGGGGAACATGATACACTTATAGGAGCAAAAATGTATGGGACCTTAGATTATACCTACCCCTTTTACGTACCAGTCTTTACACGTGCGATCTTGGAGGGGCGGGAAACAAAAATATTCCGAAGCACCTACTCTAGGAACAAAATCAACTACAAGACCTGAACTCTATAGAACTATACAAAGTGACCTACAAAACACCCAGAGGACTGAAAACACGGAAAGGAAGGATATTTCACAAGCCTAGCATTATAGCTGAAGGGTGTCTCAACATCTCACTCGCTGAGATTTGGTGTTCGAACTGTGAGTCACCTGTCGCACTATGATATTGTACGATACAGCACGGTAATGTTTTGTTAGCTGTACTAGCACATATAAAAAAACCACTTATGATCTTTGGGGAGATATAACAAGGGAGGAGTTCACACTGGGATGTCATAAAGGTATGAAAGGGAAACCTAATTTAGGTTTTTAAACTAACTTTAGAATTTAACTCCTCGTTTGAAGATACAAATATTGTGAACCTAGTTTAGCTCCGCCTCTTGAGTTCTACACTCTAAAATCATAGTGGCGCAGGTGATATATAGTCAAACTTCGCTATCCCGGACCTCGATAATATGGATACCTTGCTACCTCATATGAAATGATATGAATTTACAAAGTTTTCACAGCTACACTTGACCTGTTGTCCCGGATCACTAGTTGTCCCAGAGAGATTCTTTGGATATTAGTTAAGTTGTTTCTCAGCATGCTCTGATTATTTTTTCATTATTCGAAAGGGCTCCGGGAACATGTTAGGGATTTACACATGCCGCAAGACAAAATGGAAAAGCCGGAAGGGAAATGAAAGGGTCGGACGCACAAAGTCTCTGATCTGTGCTAATCTTTATAATACCTGTCGCTCCTTTGTTACTATGGGAGCACACAAGGAAGCATAGAGGGAGACATACTAGAAAAAGTATGGAGATCCCCAAGTCGTACACCGTGTGCTGTGTGCTGTGTGCTGAATCAGAGTCCTAATTTTTGTTCCTTTAGTTCCCGCCGTCGTGTAGAATATGTTTTTATGACCAAGCATAAAGGGTTTAGCTGCATTTAATATAAACCATTTTATTCCGAGTTTATAATAGTATCGTAGGACTTATAGAGTGGAGTGTTGATTTCGGGGCTCAGCACCTTCTTGCTAAATTGGCTTGTGCTAAATAGAGAAAGATAAAAAAAGTGCATAGTCATCGGGATTCAGTTTCAAGTTCAGCCGCCAAATTGTATCCTTAGTGTGAACAGATCACTAATACAATATCTGGGTAAACATCTAACTTTCCATTGCTTTCCACGGGCCATCAGAAAAACTCGAACTTTGTATCTTTTTCTCTATCTATACCTAAATTACCCTCGGATATGAATATCAAATGGGGGGAGGGGAAACAAGGGAATTATGGCTTAATTAAGGAAATAATTAATGTGCAAAGAAGAGCAAATATGATGGAAATCTCGAGGAATAACCCCAGCCCCAACACCCAACTATAAATTTTTAAGAACTAACCAATCCTACTTTGGCTCCATATGGAAATTCAAGCAAAGATTGGGACGGGTATTTCCTTCAGCTAAAGCATATATATCTAAGATGAGGCTCTGTCTTGGTATATTCCGGGGTGAAATGAAAGGTGGAGGTTGAGGCAGAGTGGGGATTAGAACTGCGGGGGGAGGTTGGGCGGTGGGAGGTAATTTAGTGGTGGCGACTGGTGTATTTTGGAGCTACTACAGTCACACTCATAGGCTGAGTAGACAAAAATACAGAAAGCTCAAAGATGGGAATTCCAACCCGCAGGCCAATGGCAGGACTCCTTAGACCCCTTCAGTCCTCCTTGCTGTCCATAGTCATAGTTCATAGGAGACGAATTAAGGCATCTCTAAGCTTGTCTACCTTACGGTCTAGCCCAATCAATGCTTCTTCGGCGGCATCATAGCATTTGTTCCTATTCGCCCCCATCATTTTCATTCTGTTGACAATTTCATCCATTTCCTTTTGATGCCTATAGCGCCTATGAACAGCTGCGAGAATTCCAATACTATTACCACCAACAAAGATTGCGACCGGAACTGGGTAGCGGGTAGCGAAAGCTAAAGTAGAACGCACTATCTTTTTAGCAAACCGAATAATCCAACCTGGAGAACGTTTTGAGCATACCCAATATCACACTGCACAACATCTTGGTTTATTAGTGATTGAGGCAGCAAGAAGAGGGTTTTTTCTCCTTGACTTGAGGAGTGAGAGGAGGGTTTTGGTTTGTTGATGAGACAAGAGGAAGATTTCTTCAGCTGCTTGGAGTAGTAAGAAGTGTATGGATTGTTTTTGTTGAAGCAGTAGGGAGACTGTTTATTGTATCAGCTGTATGCTTTCTGAGTGAATAAGTAAGGAAGAGCGAAGGATAGAGCCCGCCTTAAATACTCAATCTCATTCTCTTGTTACCCTACAATTACTCTATAAACTACGTGTCCATACAGGACGGGCTAGGTAACATACCATGCAACAGGTACGGCCCTATTAGTGATTGTGATGCCCAGAAAATTTATTTTATTGAGATTTTAATTTGTCTGGTCCATGAGAAAATTTGCGGCTTCAGCAATGCCGAAAACCGATCCGCAATGCAGTCCTGTGAACCCAAACCAAGGACCTTTAGTAGCGATGTGATATTAACGTTGATCAGCCCTCCGTTTAAGATCCTCCAAAAGTAACTCAGTAGATATATAGCTTTCAATTTGACTGAGAAGCTGGAGGGCAAGTGATCCCACATCCCTTGAAGCCCAATATAAAGAGGTATATTTGAGGAAGGGATTTGACTGAGGCAGAACCAAGAATGTGGACGGAATTTCCTTAATGGCCTAAAGGTTAAGGTATGCATTTCAGCCAAACTTCCGCCATTATCGAGTGAGTCGGACCGAAAAGGTCGGGGCAGGTGGACAGGTATTCCTGCAAAGTAAAATGGATTAGGCGAATAGTCGAAGCCTCCCTATCAACCACGACAAGCCCCAAACAACAGCTCAAAAATGTCTCCTTTTCGAAGGGACATTGTCAGTATCGGGATACGTAGATCCTGTCTCCACTGTTAGAGCGTGTAATAGTTCATCGAGCTGTAATAACCGTTCCAGGCGTGAGATCCACATCAGGGCTTCCATCCCCAGCTTTATTTCCTCCCCACTATGCTCCTTCACCTGTTCCAGAGTTGCACCATAAGCATCCTTTAAATTCAAACCTTCTACCATTGCCCTTAGTTTTCGTCGCCTACCATAGGCCGTTGCTTACCCAAGGACAGTATCCACAGTTGAGGAGATCCCACGATACCATCACGGTTCGGCTATATGGACAAAATTGTTACTCTCTCGCCAAGATGCCTGCCAATCTCACCCCGACATGCCGTCTTCCGATTAGGAATCTTCGCGTGTTTGGGCACTTCTCGAAGATTTTTCCCAACAAATCTAGAATCCGGGGCTAATGCCTTCCACAAATTCATCCAGCGCATCACCACGTATAAACGTCGACTGTAGAGATGTGACAGTCTGCAGCATCTTCACAATTCCTGCCTCCCGTAGTCCCCTTCCACCGATCATCTTTTTGTGTTCTTAAAAGTCCAACTTGTCTCGTCAGGGACCTTCTCTAATTCACCAACAATCTGTTTCAGTAGTGAACCGAGTATGTTTGCCGGGGAGTGCACCCTCCGCGCCGCAAAATCAACGTAAAACAGCACTATTTCGTTCTCCAGCCATATTATCGCACACCTTGTCCACCACCAGTGAGTCTTCACCGCTGCACGTCAGTACTGCCCTCTTTAGTTTTTATTTCTGGATCATCTCTCACCTGAAATAGATCTCGCCGACACCTGGATCACCACAGCAAAATAAAATCGCATGGTCAGATCCCTCATGTTGAGCACCACCGCACCATTTCTGAAATTCGCCAGTTTAGAGTACCGTAAGCGCTCAAATAGAAGAGAAATGTGCTAGGACGTTGGAATTCCCCTTCTCAGCTTAGCGAGGGGAAAACACAGCAAACTCGGCCCCGAGTCGAGCCGAAAGGAATACGCACAGCGCCTTACTAGGAGGCAACTGCAACGTCCTAGCACATTTCTCTTCTATGAGTACTTACGGTAGCCATTCCCCTTATCGGTCCTATGGGATCGAACATCTTGATGCCGGTGCGGGGCTCAAGTGGGGAGAGCCATATTAGGATTTCCGACCGATCATCGGTAATAGTATTGTGAAACACGCTCGACACATTGAAAGAGTTGATGCTATCTGTGACAGATATGGAAATTTCCCTTCTCTTCACTTCCTGAAATGCTAAGGGGGGACGGATTCTCTAGTTCTGGGTGTTGATAAAATTCTTGGAGGGTGAAGAAAAGCGGGGGCGCACTACCCCGGCTAATATACCAAATCCTGTAGAGAACCACAAAGCGGCTAGAACAGTCCTCATCACCTACGCAACCACTTTAACCTTTTCGTTCTATGTGCAGGTACTTTGTAACTCAACTTTAGAGAGCCTTAAGAACAGCTCTTAATAAATTTAAAGATCATCGCAAGCGCCCTTTGCTTGAAATTTCGTTCACTCAATTTAAATTTAGGTCTAAGAATAGACGTCGCAACCTTCAATATCCTTTGCACAATCTTGATGACAAAATTCGTCCCCCCCCTATTTTCCACCAAAAATCGCCTGTTTTAAACTCTCCCAACTCGTCTAGGAGTAACGTGGAATTAGTGAAGCTAATGCTATAGTGTAGGTAATGACAGAAGAGAAAAGAAAAAATTACTAAGCAAACCCAAACACTATCATCACCACTGTCGGATCTCTTTCGGGGTCTGTGCTATTTTATTTGTATTGGCAAGGGAGTTTCTTAGGATCAAAACCCGCTCAGAAAACAAGAGAAATATAAAAAGACAACAAAGACTCAAAAGTCAATAGGTTCTCGATAATTCCGGTTTTCGTTCGCTTCACCGCTGTACCCCTCTGATGAGCCCCTTTATACAACAAATCTAGTAACAAAAAGCCACTTATTCAATCCACAGGAAAAGCACGTGCCCCACGAGTGCATACGCGTGCCTACAAGTACAGGAATTTTCAACAGGGGCAGAAGAGGGATGAGATGAGTGATGTTTTGTGATTTGGTCTCTGCCGATCTCTACTCCGAAAGGGGCTAAAAATAAATAGAATGAATGGCTCAAGCAGGAATCTCGGAGTCTAATTTGTGATATGCCTTCTGTTGGGGGATGGATATTCGGGTTTTCTCTGCTGCCTCTATTAATGACGAGTTTAGGCGCATCCCGCGATCCAAGCGAGCTTACCGGACTGGTAACAATATTCCCAACTCTATTGGATCGTGAAGTACCCATTAATATGGAGTTCCGATGTTAAATGTGTTTGCGAGTAATGGATGAATCAAGTGGTGACATCCTGCGCCTGACAGCTGAGGACACGGATAGACTGTGGGTTTGGATGTCATTACATAACAAACTCCCATCATTATCCTCAGTCCCTGCCATCATTAAATTTTTTATCATGCGACCAAAACAGACTGCCCATGGTGGCACACCACTTTATTCATCCATTGCTCTTGAACCCGTTTAACACAGGCATCCCATATCGATGGGTGCTTCACCATCCTATAAAGTTGGGAATATGGCTCCCAGTCCGGTAAGCTCCCTTGGATTGTAGAATAAAATCCTCCATTTCAGACCTGCTTGCAGTGTTCGCAACGGGGCAGTCCGTCCGTCCTGAGGGCAGGACGAGGACGGACTACGAACCGTAGTCCGTCCAGTCGTGGAGAGAATTTTGCCCAGGGCTAATGGCTGTAGGACAGGGGAAGAGGCCGGGCCCCACAACCAGATTGCAGAGTGTCTCAGAGTTTGAGGCCAGACAGATACCTGCAGATCCCCACAGATCCCCACAGATCCCCACAAATACCGGCAGGTCCCGACAGATCCCCACAGATGCCTGCAGGCCCAGACAGATCCCCACTCTTCTTCACCATTCAAGCAGAGAGTCTGTAGTCCGCCATAATCACTAATCGTCTTCAGATCGGGAAGTGAAGAAAACAACTACAGTGTGATCGTGACACTCTGTAGAAGGAAATATAGGAGATGGAAGAACCGTAATCTGGGTCACTATACCCGGTTTAGACTTTATCAACAAACAGGCCTAGTGATAACACAATTGAAGACGATTCGAGGTTGAGTTTTCCCGAAGGCCGTTTCCAGTAAGAGTTGACCATGTTCAGGTGCCCTTTCACTAGGGCCATCTTTGCCTATACCGTACGTATCACGAAGGTGTTAAATTATATTCTTCGTTGTTGAATCCGAAATAAGAAATAAAAAGGAGAGAGAATATGAATCCCTCCTTAGGTTACATTTCCAAATAAAGGAGCACTATCGACCAGTTCTCATAGCTTAATGGTAAAGAGACTGGTCACTACTAGCCCTCACAGGGAAGGTCGGGAGTTCAACTCCTGGCCGGGGTGGATGTAGCAAGCAGGCCTTTAATAAATATAAGGTAAAGTAAGCCCTGGCGAACCACCTTTTTGCCATCAGGGCTATCAAGTTTTTTTGCCCTAATATATCTCTTTATAAGTTTATGGGAACCTTGAGGAATGATGGTTGATGAGTACAGTGAAGACAGGAATTCCATTGCCCACGATGCCCAATTTTTTAAACGTCTGTCTCCATAGCCCTGTCCAACAGCTATCATTTTACATCACAGGAGTGGGATCGGCCTGGTTGGGCAAATATTTGTTATAAATTAGTAGAGCTCTTGAAGGATAGGCCGCTCACATTCAAGACTATTTAAATTTTGCCGCTGTTTGCCTATTTGTACCTAATATGCTCAAACCGATTATTGTTCGAAAAGTGCAAAAGTGAGTGATCAACGATAAAGGAAGACTTACAGATCCCTACCATCCTTATCAGGGGATCTGCAGTCCACTACCGTCCCCTGTGGTCCTTTTATTGGGACGGCATAATAGTGTCTCACCTTGTGGGGCCTATGGTCCTTGCTCAACCTTCCAGTCCTAAAATGTCCAAGGACGGGATGGAGTAAAAATTGTCGTCCGGTCCGGTCCAGTCTTCTTGGCAGTTTCCCCGTGGGGCCGCCCGGGCCCCCAGACCGTTGCGAACACTGCCTGCTTGAAGAACAGGGACGTTTCTCATACCTTTCCATCCAAACACTCTATTCTTCCGTCTCCAGAAAGATCCTGTTTTACCTCTATCATTAAGAAACCTCCTTTGATACATTTCTGAAGAACAGGAAGATTTCTCATACCGGTTCTTCAAAACACTCTATCCTTCCTCCTCACAATCACAAAACCACCGGCATCCCCTTCACATTGAACCCGATTTCTCGGCCATCCCACCCTTGGAGGAGACAAACATTTCCCCTCTCTCATTGCACAGCAACCCCGAACTATACACGATGGCCAAGCTCCAAATTTGCCGTATGGTTCAATCCTCCCTGAATTTTAGATAATAACACTCACTAACATGTTTGAGCAATCACCTCTAGGTCTTCTTGCTCGCCACCTCTCTTCTATTACCACCATAGTGACCGGACTTACCGCCACCGCCATTCAAATCTTTAACAAGAGGAATCTCTCGCAGAAGAGCACAAACTCGCCTAGGATTGTCCACTTGGCCAAGGAGGCTGACGAGCGCAGAAAACGTGTTGATAGACTCATCCAAGCTACTACGAAGACTGACACAAAGGTCAATGGCTGAGCTTTTCTTGTCATTAATAGTGGCAGCAGATAAAACCCATAGATTCACCCCCGAGCAGAAGGTATATCCCCAAATTAAACTTCGAGATTCCTACCTGGGTCATTAATTCCGCTGGTTTGGCTAGATTTCAGAATAGAGAGGGGCAAGGGCCAAACCACAAAACATTACTCATCCCGCCCCCCGTCGTTCCTGTTGGAAATGCCCGCACTTGTAGGCAGCAGTACGCGTATGCATTCGTGGGACATGCAAGCGTTGGAAATTTTTCTCCTAGAAAACCTCCCTCCTTATGACGTTTTCCTTTCCTTCCAGCTGTGCTGTATCCATACCGCGGATGCCAAATAAATCCGAATGCCCTTCGGTCGCAACCAAGTACCCGGCTAAATATCTGGAATAATAACTCCAGCAACCTCGACGACAAAAACAAGGAATAAAATACACATAAAATCTTTTACACAACTTGAATACCATCCCGGATTGTGAAAATAGTCTGAATCTGGTCACTCCCAGCACTGCCCAAGGGTATCCAGAATTGCTTTTCCCAACCCCTAACCTTGGTATTGTAAGTAGTGGAAATTGGGGGGTATTCTCTCAACAAGTGACTTCACTAGTACCCACACAGTTACTTTCGAGCCACCAGTCTCTTTAGTAATTTGATCTGCCAATTTTCCGGCGTCACAAAGCGAAAGGATGCTGCTGTAGGGATGGGTAATTAGTCGTACCATTCTGGTTTTGTTGCCATGCTGTAATCGGAGGAAAAAAGTCACTTTCACGAATTTTCCGTTAGTGTGCAAGACTTGGTTGCAAGGCAAGAGTTTTCGCGTTTATTTGACACCCCGCGACTGGCTAATAGACCAAGGACAAAAGAGCATGAGAAGCGAGAGAAATGGAAAAGAGAAGTCATTTCTCTGTGTTGGTGTCATTATCTACGAGGACGGGAATCGACTTGCAAGAGAGGAAGGCCCCTCTATCGAAAAAGAATTTCCCCGACTCCCCAATCCACTACCAGTAGCCCGGTACAGGCAAAAATACGATCCTCAACGGGGGGAGGTGAAATATTCCTTCTTTTTTTCGTGAACTCATCATCCCGCATCGACCCTGATCTGAACCTAACGTTTTCATTCTTTCGGGTACGGGCTGTTAGAAATTCAGAGTCAGTCGTGATGAAAACGCATGGATATAGGCGACCGCGACAAATGGAAACGTACCTCGTTGAGCCGATTCATGGAGCATGGGCGGATATCATACCTTCCCCAGCAACCATTCCAACCCGGTTGTCAAAGGGCCTATTGTATCGACTTCGGTTAGTCCTCGAGTAAATACTAGTACAGGGCAGGGCAGCGCCTAAGTAGAGGATCCCAGGGCGCGTTGCCTACAAAGGCAAGCGGGCAAGCACGGCGTCAGGGGAGAGGTTGCACTTACGGAGGTCTCACGTCGAGCGAATCGACAAGTTCGCAACCTCATTGAGCCCCCCCGAGAGAGAGCTTCAGACCCTCTTAAACGCAATACCGGTACCGGCTTCATCTACTGAAGCTAAGGCGTTGTCACATTAGAGTCTATAATTCAGAATGCCCAATACTTCTGGATGTCGAATGAGAAGCGGAGAGTAATCCCATAAGCCCATAACTTATACGTAAGTGAAAAAAAAAGATGGACAAAAAAAAAGGATACCCTGAGGGTAGGGCTTACCAAGAGCATGTTCCATGGTAACCAATCGTTTTCTAAGGAATCGCTCTCTGGAGGATCGTTTTCCCTCATCGCTAGCCCTTCCGAGTCCATTGCAAGTAGGAGGATTGGGCCATCCTTATGCGATTTGCTCAGGTATCGGTTTATGTGGTAGTTTAGATCGTCTAGAATCTGGATCAATCCACCGATGGGAGGCTCGTCGGGAAGGATGCCTGTTCCTGCTGTCCCTGTGCTTCCACCCACGCTGCTGGTGCCTGTGCTCCTGGTGGTGCCTCTGCTTGTGCTGGTATTTCTGCTCGTTCCCGCACAGTGACTACCACTATTACTGACGCCACTACGGGTATTACTCGAAGGCCGGCTATCTGTTTCCGACACCCAGTCTCGCCAACGGGGGGAACACGCTCGATCTGATGTAGAGCATTTGCCAAGGGCGCATAGACTTGGCACATAACTTTCCTCCAAACAACGCACCCGAGATTCCTACCCGAGTCATTTATTCCATTTGTTTAACCAGATTTCTGAGTGGAAATGGGCAGAGAACAAATCACGAGACATCACTCATCCCTTCCCCACCCTCCCTGTCGGAAATATCGTGTGCGAGGCGAGCGATCAAACAGGAGGTAGACTTCACCGGATGTGAGAAAAGTATGCTTGTGAAAGAAGGATCAGAATTGACCGATGTATCTTGTTCATTACTACTTGAGTTCCGGGCAATGATTCTTATACCCGTGAGAAGTATCTATATACAGTGCCAATTATACGAGACCCCACTAAGTTAAGGTCCAGCTATCTTTCTTTTTTTCCTCTGTCTTAAGCCTAGGCCGAGGGGGTCAGTTATCGCTGTGCGCTCGCCCCCTGATCCAAGAGAGATAATTTCGGACATCTTCGCGCCTCGTGGCATTGGGTATGAAAGAAACCATGAAACCAAAACATCCGATACCTAATACCCTGTGGCAAGAGACATCAACAAAACTATGGAACCGATACCCTATGCCTAGTAGCATAGGGTGTGAAAACAACAACCGACTACTAGGTGCCAAACCGCCGGAAACCACATAGCCACATGCCCTATGGCCGCCTATCTCCTAGCGGCATACCCGTATATCTGCATAGCCGTATAGCCGCTCAACTGCATAACCGCATGCCCTATAGGCAATCCAGCACATCCATGACCTAGTGGAGCCCGTCCACCTTATCTTGAAGCCTAGCCGTGCCTATGGCCAAATTGGCGGTATCCCGTTTCGCCGACTGTGTTGCTATTTCCTCCTTGTCCTTTCTTCGGTAATAGCGAGTGGTGCCTATTAAGAGCATCCAATTAAACATACCACAAGCAAGGATTGATACTCCTGGGTTGCGGTTAAGGAAAGCTAAAACAGATCGCACTATCTTGTTAGTAAACTGAATAATCTAAAATTGGGGGAGTATTTTATCGCACCCGAGATCGATTTCCACGACATCCTGGTGTATTATCCCTTCAAGGAGTAAAAGGCGGAAGAGGGTTTGTTTCTTTGGTTTCAAGTGTAAGTGGAGGGTTTTGATTTCTTGATCGGAGGAGTGAGAAGGGGTTTTTTTTTCTGGTTCGGAAAAGTATCGTATCAGAAGATGATTTATTTGTCGGAAGACCTACCCCGGGGTGACTGACAAATGGCGTAATGGTTAAAGCCACTAACTAGACTAGGGCTAGAGAATTCTGTCGATTACGTGTTGTGGATGTAGAGCTTAAATCCTAACTCCTCGTAGTAATTCTATAGAAGGATCAGGACATGCTACTTATGTTTTACTTATATATGATACTTGTCTGTGGAAGCAAGAATGAGAGCGTGCGCAAAGTGCCTAAGTTTCGTGTGAATTCGCTCTCTAACTTATCGTCTACGACTGTGCGACCCGTACATCCCAACGTTTACATTTTCGCACTCTCGTAATTCTGACTGCATAGAAGCGACGGACATTAGTGAGTGCAAAAAATCTTGTTAATCACCGGCGCTCACTTCTGATGCATCACCGGATCTCGCCATATACTATTGGTACTCATATCCGAAGTCAGAAGATGCTAGATGGATCTCGGTGGGTTCATCAGGGAGTCTGGAAATCGGTAGAGCATGCGAGAGAGATGGTGTAGAAGATATAGGAAAGCGGTGAAGGACTGACCGGAGAGAGGGGTAACATTTTCTCTCTTTATACACTTCATTCTTCTTCATACATACGATCGCTACATATATATCGCAATTTACAATAAAAAAGGGAGTGGTAACAGTGTACTACTAAGGGACCCTACCCCTCTTTGCAGCGCTGAAAGTTGTTATTTGTTCCTCCCCCTTTATTGATTGATTGCCTGTAACTTTTACTGCGTTGGTTGTGTGTTTCGTGTTTTCACCCAATAACAGAGTAGTTGTATATGTAAATTATGCCCCCAAACAATTGATGGATTTGGCTAGATTTCGCAATAGAGATAGGCAGTGGCCAAATCACAAAACATTACTCATCCCCCCCTGCCGTCCCTGTTGGAAATGCCCGTACTTGTAGGCAGCAGTACGCGTATGCATTCATGGGACATGCAAGCGTTGGAAAATTTTCTCCTATGAAACCTCCCTCATTACCTTCATTTTCCTTTCCTTCCTCCCTCTTCTCAAGTTATCCTACCACTCCTTAACCGCTTCAATACAAATTATTCTGGTCTACTTGAACCACTTCGCTACCCTCCTTAAAATCCTTCAGTCTGATCATTACCTCCATTTTCAACGCTTTCATTTTCAACGCTTCCATTTTCAACGCTTCCATTTTCTACAGCCCCCCACCGTCCCAGATCCCCCCCGCTCTCCCTCGGCATGGCCTGCAGTCTTATCCCTACCTGTGAAAATAATTGTCTAACCATTGGGCTCCCGTCCGAGCCAAAGGCAACCATCTCGGGATATCGCTACCCTGGGGAGACTATCAGATGCGGTCTATTCCTGCCCAGGCCTTGTGAGGCCCCCGGGCAGGTCGGAACACCAAGTATGTTACCTATCTCAGCTTTGTATAGACATATAGTTCAGATATAAGGTAATAGTGGGCTAACTATGGAAGGAGACTGAGTATTTAATCTAGGATTTGACCTTCGTTCTTCCTTTATCCTCCGCCTAAAATACATTTAACTCATTCTTCACTCTCCCCCTAAGGAAAAAAATTTACATTCACAAACAAGACTCCCTCTCTTTCCTCTTGCTACAAAGAACCACAACCCTTTTCACATCCCTTTAACCGAGAAAACCATATCATTGCCTGCCATACCGAGAATACCACCCTCATCACCCCCTTTCAAGTTTCAACGAATCTCAATCTCTCGGTCACCCTCACAAGCGGAGACAAACCCTTCTTCTCCCTTGACTACCAGATCACCCGTGACAATACAGGATGCCTTGGCAATCAATTTCCTGTCTGATCCAATCCCCTCCAATCTTTTGAGAATCCACCCCACTAATATGATAGAGCAACCCACCACAGACCTTGTTCTTGCCACCATGAGTCGATAGCTACTATGGTTGCTCCCTCTAGCAGACTACCGTCCTAGCTTTAGCCATAAATCAGCAACATATTCATCGAAAGAACATCAATTCGTCGATACTAGGCCGCATGCAGCGGGAAGCTGACAAGGAGCACCGGAGGGTGACCGATTAGACAGAGGCCTCGACCAAGCTAGAAACCAAGGTGGACGGCTTGGGGAATAAAGTAAATAGTTGTTGGAAGGATGTGGTTGACTTTGGAATATGCGGGAGATTCTGAAAGATTGTTTAGATGCTTGCGGATGATTTGAGAGATTGAGATAGATTTGTTCACAGTTTATGAAAGACTCAGAAAGAGCTTAGACCGAGATGTCTTTCCTTTCTTTATCTTGGGAGTGCACGGAGGAACAAGGGCATGGAGGGAAATAGTGAGATAGGTGTGGTGATCGATGGAAGGATCAGGACGTGCTACTTATGTTTTACTTGTACACCTATCTCTACCGTGAATTTTGTTTTAGTTTAAGGGGCGAATTACTAGAGCGTGAGCGAAGCGCCTAAGTTCTGTGTGAATTTTCTTTCTATCGTCTACCACTCTGCCATTCCTAATCTACAAATATTTACTATATCGATTTCCAGTGTGATCCAGCACTCCCCAAAATTTAGATAATTCAGTCCACTAACATCATAGAGCGATCTACTTTAGCCCCAGCCGCCCACCAATCGAAACGCTAGTTGCTACTTTAAGTAGCAGTATCATCCATAGCGAATAATATGCTCATCGGAAGAGCACACACTCGGACACAATTGCCGGCATGTGGAGGGAGTTCGGCCAACGCATAACCGATTTAGCACAAAACACTACAAGGCTAGAATGAAAGGTTAACGGCCTCGCGTATCTTGTGAACCGTGCAGTAGTGAAAGAATTCGGCGAATCCGGCGATTTTTAGATTCGTTTCAATGCTAGTGTACCGGTAATCGGAGGAAAGAGGTTACTTTCACAGATTTTCAGTTAGTGTACTGTATAGTGCGGTGCTTGGGTGCGGCGCAAAAGTGTTCACGTTTACTCAGTGCTTCCAACGGGCAGTCTGTCCGTCTTGAGTCAGGACGAGGACGGATGACTTTTGCCGTCCCGCCCCGTCCTCCAGCCAAATTTCCCGACGATTCCGAGTGGAGTACGTCGGGCCCCGCAGTCCTCCACCGTTATATTACCCCAGGATATGAGTTTTGAAACGAAACTCCAAGAATTAAAGCTACACAAAATAGTAAGCCCAATTTCTACTTCCTTCCTTACCTGAGTTTGAGCTGCTGGCCATTGCCGGAGTCAAGAGGCCACTCGGCGCACTACTCAGGATATTCGTAGCCGGGCTGCTGTTATGACCAACTGACTCCTCCATACCCTCAATTGGGCCGAGGTCGGGAGTGTTGGATATACCTAGAACTGTGCTAGCATAAAAATCCCAAATGATTTTTGGTGACGCGGAACCCGCGCAAGTGGAATTGACATACCTGATAGAGATTGTATAAAATGTGGAAATCCAGATATGAAAAATAGGGGAAGTCAAACTTGGTAGTGAATTACTATATCAAGCGAAATTTACAATTTGTATCTAATACTATCTTCAATTTCAAACAATTGGTGACCTTACCCCCCTTTTTATTACCGGTATCCGATAGCAACCTAACTTACTTCCCCCCCTCATAATTCAACCCGATCTATGAAGGCACTATGGGTAAGTGAACTCCATAGTTGTCTAATCCACTAGGCAAGTTGATATTAGACTCTTGGTATCATTATCCTCCACGCAAACCCACCGGCACCCACTGGTTCCAGTCTTTTATTACCATCACAGGTATTCACTGGCAATCACCCGCTGTCCCCTACTGTCTCCTGCGCTCCTCCACGATCCCTCACTATCCCCTACTGTGATCTGCCACCCCTGGCATTTCTCCATAGGCACTATAGTTGCCCACCGTCACCGGTCGTCACTCACCGCACCCACCGTACTGTAAAGTCCCCAGCAGTCCCCCGCCGTTGACTACCATTCCCACAACACACCCGTAGTCCTCATGCACACCTTACATATTAGTGTCTCAGATTGCCGGGCCCGTCGTCCTTGCTAATGACGGCCGTCTTTAGATATTGCAAACGAGGACGGGTAATCTTTTGTCGTCCAGTCTGGTCCAAAGCTCTTGGCAGTCCGTCCTTGGCCCATGGACCGCTGGGAACACTGGAATGAACGAATTATACTTCTGGTGACTAATTTGCTGGTTAATTGTTCATTAGCTTTATTGTAGGACTTCGAGATGCGCAAACAAAGGCTGGGGCCGGGTAGCCCAACCAAAAGCCCATATATCGTATGATACCATTTTGCCAGACTTTGTACCCTTCTTGGAACCCTATGACTGCGGTATGTTTGACTCAAATACTAGCGCACAACAAAATTTACACAGAGGCAGAAAGGTCTTTAAGAGAGGAAGAGTCCTAAAATTGACTCCCGCAACCAAACCACTCAACTTCCTACTCCAAGCTCCTGAGCCAACCCCCCCAACCCAACTCTCTTCACCCAACTCTCTTCAATAAACTCTCCCCACCCAACCCTCTTCAATGGCATATATCAAAAAAGAACAATCAGTGGCTCTAACCTATCCACAAGGCGATTTGCAAATCGCTGTGCAAGGCCCTCATAACACTATCACTCAACCCGCGCGTGCTGGAGAGGCTCCTGCATTGAACTCAGGGGATTCAATTATAACAATTTTGGAAGAAATCGCAGAGGGGCTAGCCAAGTTTGGGCGAGGACAGGCCATCCTTCTACAAAAGTTGGAAGGACTAGGCATCCTTCGGCAAGAACAGGTTCGCCTTATTCAAAGTATGGGTCGCCCCGAAAACGGAATGAGTCGTCTCGAACACGGAATGGATCGCCTAGAAGGCGGAATGGGTCGTCTTAAACATGAAATGGATGAGCCACACCAGGGGGTACGGGGTATCCGTGATGACTTTTCCCGCCAGTAAGTCTTCTTTATACTTTACTTGCATTTGAAGTACATAACTGACAATACAACTAGTCCCAGTAGAAAAAACAGTATGGCCAGACTCATAAACAGACGCGCCAATCGCGATAACACAGTCCTAGAACCATTCTACGGCCCCAATGGACACTTAGTTCCTGGCTTTCCGAGAACTCTAGGAGATGCTAAGAGACTCGATGGTAAGTGCCTAAGCTTTTGAGAAAGGAGATCTGGTTTAACCAAGTAATATAGGCAACACTCTGGATTCTCTCCTCTTGTCTTTAGGCTTGCCGTTATCTGCGTCAGGGGCAGTTCGCAAGGCCCGCTTCTTCAACTATGTCGGACTCGTTTATTTGGGATAAGGTATTGGGACACCTTGGTATCAATTGGTGCTGTCTTGACACCAATGTGTTAGCATGTTTTATGAACTGGCCAGCAGTGCTATTTATGCCTCTTGTTTTATGGGCTCTCTCCAAAGTGCGTTTATGGATGTCACTAGCTTGTCTTGTCTTGTTTTCCTAAAGTATATCGAGACATTTAGTATATGATGATCTCATGTACAAGTAGCCCAAATATAATTCTCCTCTCCGCCGATTAACACTACTTGCGAATAATTTCCCAGTTTAATCATCAGGCCTTTAGACACTTACATTTCCGACTCTCGTAAGAACAAGAGTTAGTTATCCATATTCCTAAAAGTCTACGGGCCCACCCGGCCAGGCCGTGCAGCTGCCAAGAGCCCCAGACCGGACTGATATTTAACCACCACAAGCAGTCTGCCCATGGCAGCGAGATCCCAAGACGGATGTCTTTGACTCGGATGGCAGGCTCAATAGAGTGAGACCGTACCTTGAGGGTAAGGGTAGAGCTGTGGTTGAGGTCAGGGGACGGCCTGGGCAGGTGCATGCAGGGGAGTTAGGTAAGGCGAAAGGCAGCACGAGTGATCCTTTATGATTTGAGCTTTGCCAATATATGTTCTAGGGTCTAGGCAAAACAAGGGGGGAATGAATGAACTGGCTAGGGATCGTGTAGTTTGAACTTGTGCACTTCCCCCTGCTCTGCAATGGATCTTTAGATTTATTCTTCCGTCTCAATTGGTGGCATGGGCAAAGGATATCTCGTCAAGAAAAATGCGGGCTAGATTTCATAGCTTAAATAAGACATCCTCGAGCCCTCGCAGATAACACTTTCGTCTGTTTGAGATTTGTTTGGATGAGAGCTCCCGCATCATTGGGTATTCTCGGAGTGATGTCCTGCCCTAATTAATCATACGCCCTTAGCAATGCAGTCAGGTTGTCGCCAGCAATCTCAGTAGGCGAAAGTTCAGAAAGAATGGTCAATAGGTGCTCACCAAGTTGGCTCTGGTAAGCCTGCCAATTCCGAACTAACCGCCGAGCACCAATGATGTCACCGGTTTCTATATTTTAGTGAGCATTCACAACAAACCATGATTTTCAGAGGAGGTCCGCCAACATTTGCCATGGTGTGGTCTATCTTCCCGCACCGGGTCTCGCCAACGGGGAGAACACGCTCGATACCATGTAGAGCATTTGCCAAGGGCGCACAGGCTTGGCACATCACTTTTCCCCAAACAATGCCCCCGAGATTCCTACCCGAGTCGTTCATTCTATTTGCTTGATAAGGTTTCTGAGTGGAAATGGACGGAGAACAAATCACCAGACATCACTCATCCCCTCCCCACCCTCCCTGTCCGAAATATCGTGTGCAAGGCGAGCCATTGAACAGGAAGTAAAGACTTCACCCGATGTGAGAAAAGTGTGCTTGTGAAAGAAGTATCAGAATTCTGAATTGACCGATGTATCTTGCTCATTGCTACTTGAGTTCCCGGCAATGGTACTTATACCCGTGAGAAGTATCTATATACAGTGCCAATTATACGAGTCCCCACCGAGTTAAAGTTTGGCTTTTTTTTCTTTCTTTTTTTTGTCTTAAGCTTGGGTTGAGGGGGTTGGTTTTCGTTGTGCGCTCGCCCCTTTACTCAAAAGAGGGAATTTCGGATGTCTTAGCTCCTAGTGGCATAGGGTATGATACGAAAGAAACCATGAAACCAAAACATCCGATACCTAATACCCTATGGCAAGAGGCATCAACAGAACTATGAAATCAATACCCTATGCCTAGTGGCATAGGGTGTGAAAACAACAACTGACTATGATATGATACTATAATAGATGCCAAACCGCCGGAAACCACAAAGCCACATGCCCTATAGCCACCTATCTCCTAGCGGCATACCCGTATATCTGCATAGCCGTATAGCCGCTCAACTGCATAACCGCATGCCCTATAGGCAATCCAGCACATCCATGACCTAGTGGAGCCCGTCCACCTTATCTTGAAGCCTAGCCGTGCCTATGGCCAAATTGGCGGCATCCCATTTTTCCCATGCAGCGATTGCCTCCTTGTTCTTTCTATCCCATTTCGCCGACTCTATTGCCATTTCCTCCTTGTCCTTTCTACGGTAATAGCGGATGGTGCCAAATAAGATCATCAAATTAACATACTAACAAAGATTGGTGCTCCTGGGTGCTTAAAGAAAGCTAAAACAGATCGCCCTATCTTATTAGTAAACTGAATGATCTAAAATTGGGGGAGTATTTTATCGCACCTGAGATCGATTTCCACGACATCCTGGTGTATTATCCCTTCAAGGAGTAAGAGGCGGGTGAGGGTTTCTTTCCTTAGTTTTAAGTGCAAGTAGAGGGTTTTAATTTCTTGACCGGAAGAGTGAGAAGGGGTTTTCTTTGTTGGCTGGAGGAGTGAGGAAAGGGCTTCTTTTTCTTGTTTGGAAAGTGTCATAAGCCAAGGGTTTTTTTTTGCTCAATGAAAGGAGTATATATATACGTAATAAGAGGACGATTTATTTGTCGGGAGACCTACCCCGGGGTGACTGACAAATGGCGTAATGGTCGAAACTACTAACTTGACTAGGGCTAGAGGATGCTGTCAAGTGGCTTTGGGTTCTCTGGCGTTCTTGTATGGGTAATGGCAATTCCGAAAGACACGTTTGAAAGCCCGATTGCAGAATGAGATAAATGTCAATGAAAAAGTGATGAGAGGGATATATAAATTTCCTCCCTCCCGTCTCTCAAACTTCTCTTGCACCTTATTTTCCCTTCACTACCGAACTCATAGCACCCGCTTCAGTCTCAACAAATATTCCAATAGAAGCATAAGGATTATTATTCATACCGGACTTAAAGTGAAATGTCTGTCCGGAATAACGAAAGTATGACTGCTTTGCTAGTATAGTTTATTATCCCAAATGGTCAAATATATGAAGATAACACCGTGTTTACACACCAATTGTCAAATGGACAGTCACCGCACACCACCCAACCCCAGGAGTCTCCTCAGAGGCTTTCTCCATTTCCTCGTTAGCCACAATTCCCTACTACCACCTGACTATCCACAACTCGCTTTACAAACCAACACTGTCGATCCTCAATTATGACTGACTTTAAAGAAAATTCTTGGGGCAATAGGAGGGTGGGAACAGATAATGAGGATATTTTGAATGAGTGGGCTTTGGCCAGCGTGCCTGACTTGCAAGCAGCGAGTTTTTGGGACGAGAGTACGAGTGCAAGTTCAGAAGAAGAGGAAGAGACTTGGGACGAGACAGATGACGAGACGGAGGACGAGACTCCTACTATCTTATCCCCACCGGCTTCAAAGACCAGAGTTCTTGAAGCCTTAATGATATATCCAGTATCCTCCGGAGTCACTGCTCTTCTCGAAAGGAGAGATATTTACGCCTTAGCCCTCTCATGCTGGGCGATCTTCTATGCCCTTAACATTGAAGACCCAATCTCTCAGTGCAATATTATTTCTCGCTGTCTTCGGATGTGCCACGGGCCCGACAGGTGGGGGGTACCGAATAATATTTCAGCACTGCGTCAGAGAGAGCACCGCGAAATCTTGCAGGAGGGGAAAGATGTGGATGTCAAAGCATGTGCAAAGAAAAACTGTTGGAATGATGTTTGCATTGTAAGTGTTGCCTTATCAGTCCTCTTCGCTAATGGGTGCACTAAACAGCCTACTTCCCCTAGTATTGCAGGCGACCTCCACCACTGGAGAGCGAATTGCGACGTCGCTGGATATGTGGCAACTGCTTGCCAGGAAGGAGACAGAATAAGGAGATACCAGAATGCTCCTGCGCCTCCGCGGGTAACATATATTGCCTTGATTGTGATATAAAGATGCGCAGCGATGACAACACCTACTACGACCTTTCTAAGGATTGTAATTCCGACTGCATCGCAGCAGCGGATATCACGGAGTGTAAAAACGGTAAGCCTACCGTGTATTATTATGGGTGTTGGGATTGCCGAGAGATGGGAGAGCCCCCCTACGATGGGGCGTTTATATGTCGGTGGTGCAATGGGAGGCTTCCGTATACGGAGTTGATCCCCTGGGATATAATTCCCTACTCTAGTCAGAGCTGCAGGATCCGCCCAACTTGAGGGATGGACTGCGATTAACCGAGGCGGAAAACACTGTGAGAAGAGTTAGGGAAAACATGCCCTCCTCTATCCACAGATTCCGAACCCCCATTTTTGGATATTCCATTCTGTCCTAATTCCTCATAGTTAGCCCTTTTCTCCCACTCTTGGGTAGAACTAATGCATTAGCACTGGGCTGTTGGCTGTTGCTAGTGACATGGCTGATAGTTGGGCCTAGTCATTGCTGGTCATGAGGGGTAGTCGGCTGACAGTTGGGTTTAGTCGTTGCTAATGATCGAGGGTAATCAGTACTATAAGATGAGAATTGAGCCCACAAGTTTTGTTAACACCAGCAGTTTTGTGTAGTACTCGTAATTAGCATTCTATGGAGTTTAAGTAAGTGACTATCGTTAGTAGTGTTTGTGAGGGAAAAAGGTTTTCAGAACATTTTTTCTCCGCCTACCTCCCAAGACAAGGAAAGTAGATGACGAGAACATTATCAGCATCCTTCTAGATGAGAAGAGAGTTAACGAACTCTAACACCACCACCACAGGAATTGATTGTTCCCCCCCGCCATGAGCTCCGTAGTCAGTATTATTAGCCGAAACTCCGACGGGGTGTTGAATTGTGAAGAATAGAGGGAGATGGAGGATTAACAAGTACAAACTGCTCGGGAGTGTATTTGCTACAGCTTCAGTAGGTATTCCTCGCCCGTCGAACGGAGTCTAGGGGGTGGGAAGTGATCGGTAAGCTAGTAACACACATCCTCACGGGGATCACTCGGTGCCGCTCTTTACCTTGTGTTGAAAATATTCGATGCGGAGGTAATGACTGACGGTGAGGGTTTTGCGCAGCAGAGTGGAACGGCTTAACTTAAGTGGAGACACAAAGTTTGTATTAAGCGGAGATGAAGATCATGATCGATTGTGATGAGTCGATGGAAAGGAAAGACTGGAGGAAAAATGTGAAGAGGAAGAAAGGAGTGAAGTGTTGTAAAATATTCTTCGTTTTAACAGTAGACCCGTAACCGGATCCGGAGAAGCCACATGAAGCATGGAAAGGAGGGATGTGCTAACCTGCCATAGCTTTGCGCGTCACTTCGCCAGTGCATACACGTACCAGTTTAGCCCTGGCGGAGGTCCAACGGTGCAAAATTCAGTTCGGCGGCCTAAACGGTGTAGGCCGGGGATAAAGCTAGGCCAAGCCAGGATTACAGTACCAAAAGCCGAACTGGCACGATCCTAGTTCACAGTGCGATAGAATACGCTGACTATACTCTACTGTAGGGGTTTGGGTGGTTTTTTGTGGCCGGTGGATGGGGGGTGGAGCTTGCTAATAAGGTTAGACGAATAGATTTGTTAGTCTTTAAGTGCTTCTAGCTAGGTTCGGGTGGTAACCGTTTCGAAAGGGTAGAAAAGGAAGTTCTTTTTTTGATAGTGTCTATTCTGCTACCGGTACCGGTAGTTAATACCGACGGTGTCAGTGCAAGTCATGGCGGCCCCTGCGTGATGCGTATAAGACACACAAGCTCCCCAGCACTCACAGAGAAAGAGCAATCTCCCTCGACCTACAACCGGAAAAATTCAAACAGTCCTGATTCGCGATGCAACTGTTCACAAACCAACATCCCGGCAGCCAAACCTGACCCTACAGCTATGCTCTTCATCTTTGCCAAATGACCCCACTTAGCTCCTCGCCTGCTGCTTCTCTCGATACCGCTTGAATGCAGCAGATTCACCATTGCTACCGGAAATTTTCATTACTTGCTTAAGCAGAGCAAAGCCAAGAAGTCTTTTTGCTATGCAAAGGCCTAACTTTACCTTTTCCCAGTCTCCCACCGACACTGCACCAGCAAAGCAGTCACAATTTCGTTATTCCGGACACACATTGGTGCTCTGAATCCGGTATGAATAACAATCCTTGTGCTTCTATTAAAATAACTTCAAATGAGGATGGATGATATCTCAAATAATAGAATTAGATGAGCTCAATCGAAATGGAGTGATTCCTGCCCAATTGGCAAAGTAGTACCAATGTTTCACCACTGCATTATCTCAAAGGACCAAACATATGGCGATAACACCGTGCCTACACCTTGATTATCAAATCTAGCGGTAGACAGTCACAGCGCACTTTCCCACCTCAGGAAAGTACTTATTTGCTTTCTCCATCTCCTCGTTAACCACAATTCCCTACTACCACCCGACTATCCACAACTCGCTTTACAAACCAACACTGCCGATCCTCAATTATGACTGATTTTAAAGAAGATCCCTGGAGCTACACTTGGGCGGGAACCGATAATGAGGACATTTTGAATGAGTGGAATTCGGCCAGTGTGCCTAACCTGCAAGAAATGAGCTTTTGGGACGAAACTACCAATACCAGCTTAGAAGAAGAGACTTGGAACGAGACCTGGGACGAGACTGCGGACATGACTCCTACTGCCTCACTCCTACCGGCTTCAAAAGCCAGAGTTCTAGAAGCTCTAGAGATATATCCTATATCCTCAAGAGTTACCGCTCTCCTCGAAAGGAGAGATGTCAACGCTTTAGCCCTCTCATGCTGGTCAACCTTTCACGACCTAAGCATCGAAGACCCATTTTCTCAGTTCAGTATCATTTCTCAGGGACTGCCAGAATATATTTCAGCGCCGTGCCCAATGAGGCACTACGAGATGGTGCAGGAAGGGAAAGAGATGGATATCCGAGCATGCGTGAGAAACTATTGCCTGAATGATGTCTGCAAAGTAAGTGTTACATTATCTCTCCTCTTCGCTAAGGGGTTCACTAAACAGAATACCTTCCTCTAGCATTGCAGGCAACCTCCACCGCTGGAGAGTGAACTGCGACGTCGATGGATTTGTGGCAACTGTTTGCCAGGAAGGCGACCGGACGATAAGGAGATACCAGACTGCTCATGCGCCTCCACCGGTGATATATATTGTCAAGATTGCGCGACAAGGATCCACAATGATGACAACAGCTACTACGACTTTTCAGAATATCGTAATTCCGATTGCATTGAAGCGGCGGACATCAAAGAGTGCAGAAACGGTTTCCGTACCGTCTATTATTACGGGTGTTGGGACTGTGGAGAAATTGGGGAGCCCCCCTATGATGGGGCGTTTATATGTCGGTGGTGTAATGGGAGGGTTCCATATACCGAGTTGAACCCCTGGGATATAACTCCCTACTCTAGCCAGAGCTGCATGGTCTGGCCCACTGGAGTTTAGGGCGGAGGTGACTCCTGGTAAAGATGACCATATATTAGAACGACGAGATGATTGGAGGAAGCTCTCTATAGAATAACCCGAAGTTTGTGTACTCTTCATAATTTCTATAAAATTGTTTTTGTTTTTCTTGATTGATTAAGTATTCGATGAGAGATATGACTTTAGTTGTTGGTAATATTCCTCAAGTAAACGATTCAAAGCACTCAAAGCGTGTATGATACTTGTACCAAGGTGGGTTAGTGAATAGGAGTATTTTGCGATCCTCCACTCCGTTTATCCTTTTTTTTCCTTTTTTTTTTTTTCCTTCCTTTGTTTATTCAATTTTCAAATTTATCCACAAGATAATTGTATAAATATAACTTCGACCCCGTATCAACTACCAGAACTACAGAAAGATCCATAATCGCCTAATACATATTATACATCCATACACTTCCACCAAGAATGAGAGCCTACACCGTACCCAAGCATAAAGAACCCATCAAAACATCCCCTATCACGCAACCGAAACCCCCCAAACTTTATAAAAAATCCATATCCCCATTCATAATACCCCCTTCCTTTCACAATTAATAAATTCATCATAAAATACATCCCCCACCTCAGTATCATACTATACATACAAACATACAAGCAACCTTTTTGCATACTTCCTACTTCCGCATCATAACAATAACTACCCCATAAAATACCAGAATCACACCGGCTCACTCAACCCCTCCACCTTCCCCGAATGTCAAATAAGATTATTAAAAATGATCCGTAGCGTACCAAACCCGATAATCGGTGGACGGTGGGCGGTTGGGCGGAATGAATGAATGAATAAAGTACGATACTCGCACAGCCGCTTATTAGGTGCAGAAAGAAAGAAAGAAAGTGCTAGAAGAAACTTTTTACTGAAAGGCAAGAAACAAGAGAGAAATTTATAATAACTTAAAGGTCAAGTTAGTTAGAAGTCGTTTTAAGACCAGTTTTTGTTTCACCGTCATGAAAAAGAATTTATCATAATATTATCATAAGAGAAAAGAAGCAATGATAGCCAAGACAGCTCTATGACTAAGCAACCATGCTTTGGCGAACAATTCATGATATCTAACACCTTCATCGGATAAGATGTACAGTAAGTTAAGTTCAAGAGCACAAAGAGCTCTACTAGTGCGAACTAGAACTAGAGAGTATGATACGCACTTATTCCAGAATTCACCGCTTTAAAGAGAAAAAAAGAAAAGAAAAGAAAAGAAAAATCCATCCAATCATAATTGAAAAGAGTTTGTTGGCGTTCCTACAGTTTAAAACCCAAAGTTTGCGGGAGAGCTCTATTTAGGGACAGAGATGGAGCTGAGTGTTGATTAGACCATTTCTTTCTTACTTCTATGTGCCATCAGCTCTGCAATTGGCCGGTTCACCTTATTTGGGTTTCTTCCTTTCTTACCTGAGCGTATGATAATGCCGGGAGAGGTTCCCTCTGCCTGTATGATCATCCTAAAGTGAAATTTCGAGTGATTCCTCGTGAACACGTGATTCCATTGACACTAGATGCACTTCATGTTTTTTTTGAGATTGCTTTATTGGTTTTCTAGCACACAGGTATAGCTAGCTACAATACTGTATTCAACAGGCACGAAAAGCGTTAAAATAAAGGAATGAGGGGCAGGGGAATAAGCGAAAACAACGATAGAGGGTGTATAGGATACAATAGAGAATAATAGCCATAAAACAGTGGGCATAGGGAGACGAAAATAAATGAAGTCCGAAACAAAAGCGAATGCAGCCACCATAGCCCACGGATTTCAAATAACACATGAAAAAAGCCGAAAAAAAGCCCTTCCGTGGCTCAAGGACGCCAATCCGAACACTTTCGTTATCCCAGCAACAAATAAAAGACAGGAGAGATCACACCTGGTTAAAATTTTGTCCGCAAGAAAATCCATTCAGAGCACAGCTATCACCGCCTCCATCTCAAGCCTATTACGGCAAAATCACCACAAAATGATATCCCTTCCAAAATAGCACTAGTCAATAGCACAAAAAACTTGCAAAACAAAGCTTAGTCCCAATCGTTATTGTCCTCATGACGATCCTGAGTGCTGGGTTCCTGATTCTTCTGCTTCCCTTCTTCAAGGTCACCCCCATTAGGCTCCTGGAAAGCCCTCTTCAGCGGCGGAGACTGGCTCTGTCTCCCCGCTGCACGAACCTCCTTTCCACCACACTCTTCTTGACATCCGCCAGCCCAAGTTCCAGGAAACTCCGACCTAGCCCTCTCTTCAGAAACCGATTGGGGCGCATGTTCCGGGATGCGTTCCGGGATGCGCGTGGCGCTTTCTCCCGCCTCCGAGAGAAAGCCTCCGTCAGAACCCGGTTGAACAGGGCTCCATTGGGTTTTCTCACACCCATCGCCCGGGGCGTCCGTCATAAAAACCATAGACCAAGCCCCACTAACCATTTCAGCAAGAACGTATCCCATAGAACTATTCGGAAGCTCAACCCTATAGAGCTTTGCGGTTTCCCCAGGGAATACCGCAGAATCGGGGTCAGGGACCTTGCCCATAAAGCTTCCTTTACCAGAACCCGCTCCGAGATATCTCATGCAGTTGTCCGGAGTTTCGGCCCAGAAGATGTTCGATGAGGTGGAGTAAGACCCAGTTCTCTCCGGCTCGACTATTTCACCCTCTTCGGGAGAGCTGACATCCACTCCTACAAACCCGCTACTCTCTTTCTTCTGCCGAGCGAGTTCCGGGGAGCTACCGGCAGAATCTGCAATTTTGCCCTCCGCTTCCCTCTTCTCCGCAATCTCCCCGGGTTCAAGAGAACTAGGAGTGGCATCTCGTACCCCCCCCTCCTGCTCCCTCTCCCTATTCTCCCCCCAACCACTCCACTCCGAGAGTGTATCTATCCTGCGACCCTCAGCTCCCGACTCGTAGACTTTGTCACGGCCGAGATTAGGGAGACCATCAGCTTTTGGCTCCTCCCCTGGAGTATTTCCTACTCCCTGCCCCTGGCTCTTTCTTTCGCCACTCATCTCCCCATCACCCCTCCTAGCCACGCTAGATTTCACAAGCTTGATGGCCTTCATCTCCATCTTCTCTATTTCGTCCTTGTATGTCTGAAACAAGGAAGCCATTGAGTAATCAGCGAGTTCTTTCATATTATATGGCCGGGCTCTCACACGCCCACCACTACCGCCGACCCTATTGTGCACCCGTACAGGATTGTAGATCTTGGTTTTTTTATCCTCTTCCGGTGTGTCGTTTTCCTCATCCTCCGGCCCACCAACAAGATGTACTATTTCCTCTTCCTCGAGATCCGCTAAATCCTTCTCACGAGTACTCTCTTCTGGAGTATCTCCAGGCAACAGGGGCTCCTGAGGGCTGGATTGTGGTTGTAAGGCCCCGGCCCTATTTGCCATCCTATGCTCTTGTTCCCCCACTCCATCAAGCTCAACATCCCCCTTTGGATCTTCAACAGCAGGACGGAGATCTGCGTCATCATCAAATTTGAGAAACTCTGCTTCAGCACCATCCCAGTCCATAAAATCCAGATCTTTCTCGAGCTCCTTCTGTGCTAACTCCAGTTCCCCGTCCGGAGGTCCAAGTCCCTTATCCACAGAATCCACTACAGCGCGCTCGGCCATAATGGAGGAGTCTCCCACGCCGCCAACTTCAGCGAGCCTCTCCCATAGCATTTCTGGAAGAGGATCCAAAGGGTCTACATTATATCCCTCTGGGCTCTTCTGACGGTCGTGAAGCGATGTACTACTAACCCGGCATTCTCCAAGGAACGCATCGATCTCATCATTGACCCGCTCAAGCTCATCCTCAGTTCCGCCGCCCCCCTGTTTGCCGCCCAGGTGCTCCTGGCCCTTCTCCGCTCTCACGTCTTCCTGGGCCCCCCGAACCGAATCTCTGCCCCCAGCTACCTCCTGAAGACTCAAATGTTTAGCGCCTATCTCCCCTGGTCCCACCCCATCGATTGCGTCACGTTTGCTAGTAGCCAATTCTTGGTGGCTCTTCCCAACCCTCTCTCTCCGCCTCTGCCAATCGGAAGGGTGATTCCTCGCCTTAGTAACGTCACCGCCCTTATCATACTCCACTTTCTTCTTGCTCGCCACTTTCTCATCACTAAGCTCCAAGTGCTCCTCATAAGGCAACCTACGCTTAGAGTGGATCGCAAACCCTTTCCTTGGCTTGCCTCGCAGAACCCCAGTAGTTTTTTTGAACTTCTTCCTGCTCCCTCGCCCTGAGCGCGTTCCTGAGCCGTGGGAAAGTGAATCGCTGTCCGAAACAGGGAATCTGAATGTTTTCTGAGGGCACTTCTGTCCTGCAAGTTTTCCATCGGTGTTTGCCTCCAACCGATACTTTCTCTTCTGCCCATAGTCTTGCCTCTTCTCTTTTTCATGGATTGACTGCAAGCCACTAAGTCCCTTTTTCTCCTGTTGAGAGATTTTAGGCCTATACAGGGCCTTTTCGGTTTCACCGAATTGCTCCCTTCCTCCCTGCACTTGCGCCTCCCCTAAGTCGCCGAAGAGTGAATCGCTGTCCGATGCTGGGAATCTAGCTACCGGTCTGGAACCAGTTCGTTCCGCAAGTTCCCCATCAGTGTTTTCTTCAAACCACCACTTGCTCTTCTCACCTTTGTTTTGTCCCTTCTCCCCTGCTCCAGACGTCTCCTGCGACTTTCCGGGTACCTTTTTCCTTGATTGGGGGATTGTAGGCTTATTCATTTTTACCGAGTCAACTCCCGACAGTTTCTCGGACTCGTCAAAGAGAGAATTCCACCCCTCAGATTCTTCTTGTAGTTCTTCTCTAAGCAACGACATTTGTCTCGTAACCTCGCTGCCACTAGAAATCTCGAAAGGCCCCTCATTTCCACTGTCCGCAACCCATCCAGTAGTTTTAGGCTTCCCTGTTTCCCTCTCCAACCCGACTTTATCCCTTTCCCTTGAACGAACTACCCCCAAAACCTTCTCCATAATCTCACGCTCCTGTTTCTTCAGGCGCAACTGCTCACGAAGTTGTTCCGCTTCAGCATTAATTCTCGCAAGTGCGACAAGATGTGGAGCCTTTTTAGCGGCGATCTCAGCCACTCGTTCTGCCGTTTTTGCTTCATAGGACGCAGTCCGTCTATCCTTTTTCTGCTGGGCAGATTTGATCCCCGTAGCAGATCTTCGGCCGGTGGATGAAGTGCAAACAATCGTACCAGCCCTCGCCCTAGCCATTCCCGCTTCTTTGTTAGCGGGAGACCTCTCTGCGATCTTGGAAGTCCTCAAGGGGGGAGGGGTATCGTCATCCTCGGAATCTTCCTCAGACGGTCCATCTCCACCACTCACAGCGCTCTTCAGAAAGGATATCTGATCGCCGACGGTGGACGTGTTGGAGTTTGAGCCACCCTTTACCTCCCTTCTTTTTTTTCTACTCGGGCCACGGGGGGAATAGTCCTCCAGGTCAACCAGGGACTCAACATCATCAGCCGGCCCCATCGATCTAGTTATTTTTTTGGCGGGTTTACCAATTTTCTTAATCTGGGGGCGGTACTCCCGGTCCCAATCATCTTCGGTGTCGGGATCAACATCAGTAATGTTCTCTGGTGAACGCAAAATTACAAATTCAGAACCACGCCTGGTACCGGGGCCACCTGATCGGGCACTGGCGCCACGCGAGTCCGCTCCACCACGGCGATAGGGTGGCATTTTTACAGAGCGCGAGGGATACGAGCCGTGGGTACGATAAGGGAGGGAAGTTTGGGGGAGCAGACGATGAAGAGGGGGAAGGGAAGTTTAAAAACCAGTTAGGTATTTTACCACTGTATTTTATCTAAAAAATTCACAAAGGATTAGCCTCAAAATTTCATTCCCCCCGAAAAAGTGATAGACTTGGATGGGGTAGGCACAACTCAAACCTGAAGGCTTTCCACAAATTCTAAGCAGGTGGCTGGTTGGTCGATTTGTTCTCCGTTCGGTGAAGTGGGTAGTTTCTATAAAAGAATTTTGCCTTACCTCAGCACATGAAAGGGGAGGTTAGAAGGTGGAGCTGGGTGAGGGAGAGAAGGTGGGCGTAGCCGGGGCGAAGAGGAAGCCTGAGAAGAGAGAGGAGGGTAGAGGGTTTGAACGAGGGTGCGGGCCACTTACGCGTCCTTTGGGCTAATGGTTCGTCACTGGAACAGAGGATGTACCATACCCCACTCTTTTACTTCTGAGGGAAAGTTCACGCCTAAAGGGGGTTTCATACCCGTATCTCACGTTTGTCAACCAAATGTTCTTCTGGAGGTTCATAAATTCGAGTGATCTCATATGATCAGCACGCAGTCTATATACACAAATGAGGTAAAGAGCTTGAGGGAGGTCCCTCTGTTCCGAGAGCAAATTCTCCTCCTATCGCCGCAATAATACATTTACAGGCAAACCAAACTCCTCCCCGTAGCGAAAAATCCCGCCAAAGCACCTCCCCCACACACAAATTACAGCAGCAACTCACCGTTGCGTTGCGCAAGGTTACATGGCTACTCCCCTCTACGAACCTACCGCCGGTAAAACGATAAATTAGGCACGAACTAAACTAGCAAACCTCTACCGACACACTCGCCTAAGCTAAATCACGGCTACGGGAAGCGAACATCCCATATCCCTAGACCTCGCATAGAACAAAACCTCTCTTTACAACATATAGATCTCTCACTCCGACACAAACTACACCATAACACCGCAAAGCAAGACACCCTCAACCTCTACCACAACCAATCCCCCGAAACAAACATTTTCAGCCAAGAACGCTCCATCTGACAAAAGCTCTAGCAAAAGGTAAGACATACTACGAGATTTTGCGAGAGATACAGAGGGAAGACGAAATTGTCTAACTCAAAGAGAAGGCGAATAATACTTCCAAAAAATACAGGGAAAGAAGGATATCTTATCACTCGTTGGCGGAACAAGCGATTAAAAAAAACATAGATGTTATCCGCATTCGCACCTTCAGCCCGCAGCTCCCCACCAGCCGAAGGGAAAACCCTCCAGGCCCTACAAAATCGCATATTAACTAGACCACCCCCCAACCATTGATAACAAGAATATTGGCGTGGTCTTTCCTCTTCTCCTCCTTTCTTCCCTTCTAACCTATGACGGACCCTCCTCACCCATGCCCAAATGTCACTAAAGATGAAAACAAGACCAGAAAATTGAGTGACGCCTAAGATCAACCACTGTCCCAGTTTCTTATGACATCGCGAAGTCCCCGGCTTTTCCTCCACCCTCACCCCCCCCCCCCCCTCCTCCTCCGGGTAGGTTTATTCACCTATCTATTCTTTTTCCCGGGGTGAATTAGAAGTGGGCACCTGAGAGGGTGAGAAGCACAACCCTCCTCGAAGCACTAAATCTCCCTATCGATTCTAGCCTCAAGTCCTTACAAAAACCATACTCTTTGAATGACCCCCAAATCTCAGAAACGAAGCAGAGAACCACAATTTGGTACGAGTTTTCAAGAGGAAACACATCTGTGTGAAAAGGAGAAAAGAGGAGCCTTGCCAAATCCATTCTAAACAAAATTAACAATGCTGACACCACAGTTTGCTGTAAAAAAGAAAGAAAAAGTAATAAAATGACAAAGGCGGGTTACTGCGCTCTTGGAGTTGGAATAGTTTTACCCCTCTATAAGAAACCAATTTTTCTCCAACAAGGAATTCCAGCAACTATAAAGAAATACGTTAACAATCACCACCTAGACTAAGCAATTAGGAAGCATTTCCGTAGCACTCACCATCCCTCCCCCTCCCACGATCCCCATTGCCATAACTCCCATCTACCACTTCACGGCAGTGAACCTAAGCGAGTCCGTCCGTCTTCGGGTCCGGAGGGGACGAATTGGCGGGGGCTGCAGGCACTATCCGGGAGTTACTTATCGGTAGAGCACTGGAGTGACCTGCCGTCACCCCCTCGGAGGCAGTCTTCACCAAGGCACGGACGCACTTGCCCTACAGCATGAGACACTCCCGGGATGCCGGTGTCGGAGCCCTGCAGCTGCCCGCAGGGCTGCCGAGGCGCTTAGAATCACTGCTTTGTAGTATCCAAAGTCCCTTTGATATCTCTAACATCCTACCAAATCGTCAACACTAAGGGCAACCTCCTAAAACTTAGTTCACTTCCTACCTTGATGAAGTTATTTTCGAGACGGAAGACACGAGACTTGAATGACGAACTAGCAATGTTCTGGAGCCCTCCGCTCGTATATCTTTCCCCACACCCCAACTCAGGAACTTCATCGTCAGGCATGCTAGTAAACGCCCTGGCGTCGGATACTCGGGTATATCCTCGGGGAACGAAACATAGCCACGCCAACAAACCGAAGCATTTTGTTGAAGATCGTCGTTGCTTTAGTGTCAAGAGATGTGATAGTTAGTGTTTGATCTTTGATTGTTCAATTGACTAGGTGAAGGGACTTCATTACTTCCCGACTGAGTGTGTGGGATTCCCCCTTATTCGTACTTTGCCTTGGGTACCGTGAGAACTCGAATAATTGGCCCATGCGCTAGGGCGTTGGAGCTGCTTCTCCTAGTGAGGTCTGGTGTCTCGGAGAGCAGGTTTTCTGGTGTGTTTGTCGACCCCAGGAGGAATTTTTCGGACTAGGTACCCAGCACATGGGTCGATTATTTGAGTTCTTACGGTGGGTTAAGTCTAGTGCCGGGCCATGTTTGTCAGAAACGTACGGCAGATGCTTACGTACACATCACGATCAATTGCGTCGAGAACCTTCGTGATAGTGGCCCCTGTCTTTAGTTACGATAAAATAAATCTACAGTATCATACTCGCACCAATCTTTCTAGAAAAATGCCACTTATTATTTTTTTCTTCCGAAGTATACTCGAGTAGCTCATATCCACCTTCCGCAGTAAATTGTACTTATAATACATACCGAGCAGGTCCTAAGGAAACGAAACAAAAAAAAAAGATTTTCTCTCACCAAGTTCTTCCTCCCCCTACATCCTACCACACCCCACACCAATTACATACCAAAAAATCATACATACCACCCGCACACGTTTCCAGGTATTAAGGGTTTGTTTGTTATGGACCGTTCTAGTTGGTGGTGGTACAAAAGCTATCCAAGTATAATTGGGGGCGCACTCAACCTAATTCATAGGATATAATATCACCACAGTATGATAGGTGCAAACGTGAGTGTGAGAACCAGACGCTTGGTTGATGGGGGGGAACAGTTCTATCATATCATACCCGGGTATATAGTAAACAAAAATTCACCAGGCCAAAACATAATATTATTATAATGTTTATCCGGTCCTCCGGAACCCCACCAAAACAGAAACGAAAAGAAAAAAAATATATCCCCCGCAAAAGGTAAGAATCCGATAAGAAAATATGATAACGGTAGCCCCGCACCCAAGCCCACACAATGCTATCTTACACAACCATAACCACCCCCTCTCTTCCCTACATTACCAATCAACCCCAAACCACCCCCTCCCATCATCAACGTTAACCCACCCCTCCTCCTCCACCGCCTTCTGCCAGCCCATAACGACCGCCATAACCCTACACGTATTCCCATTCCCACCACAAAACAGCTTCTCAGTGGTCTCGCCGAGGATCTTGACGTCGCGGAAGTACTCTCTGGCCAGGTTGACCACCACATCGCCCTCGCTAGCACGCGCGTTCTCAAAAGCCTGTCTGGTCCAGCCGCCGGGGAGTAGACTGCGGGTGCTTGGTGAGGGAGGGAGGGATTGAGCGGGAATGTAATTTGCGAATTCCGGGAGGGAGTATATTTCCGGATCGTCGGATGATAGGAGGACAGTAGCGTTGCCTCCGGCGGCAGCGGCAGCGGAAGATATCAAGTCTGCATAGTGGGACACGGGTACGTGCCCTGTCTCCCTCCATTCAAAGGCCTTATCCTTACCGTCGCCTCGGCGGACTTGCATAGCTAGTATTTTCTCGTTGCCGCCAGTTTCTTCCTCCAGCTGCTTCTTCCGCAGCTCAACAGCCTCCTCGTCGGCGGCTGACAAGCGCAGTCTAAACAGCGCCTCGTACCCGCTTCTTGCGAGTGCGAAGATCTTGTGCTGTCGCTGGACCCTCATTTTCCTCGCATCTTCGAAGAAGTCCGTGAACGCGTGGCCGAACGTTGCGCTTGTGGTTGAGTGAGCCACGAGCAGGTGTGGGACTTGGTGCGGGCAGGGGACGACAAGGTTAGGAGGCGGAGGGCGGCAGGTGGGTTTTCGCGGAAGGAAGTAGGTGGCATAAGTTCCCCAGGACCTACCCATCCATTCTTAATTAGCCACACCGAGAATAAAGAAGGAAACGACGAGTGGAGACTAACCAATTACTATCATCCACAAAAAACGTCCTATTCTCACTCACCGCCAAACCGTACGCGCTCCACAAACCAAGCAACATTCTCCCAAGTCCCGGATCCGGGGAATCAAGCATGTACGTCAAGCTCCTTTTACAAACCCCCCTTAAAGCGGCTTGGTCCTCCACCCTGGGATTCAAAAAGTGCTGGTCCACCCAGTAATACCCATGATGCGCATGTCTCCCGTGCCCCGCAGCGGAATCGCTCGCTCGGTGAGCGGCACGGCACATCTCACCGTACACTTGCGGTCGCAGTAGACCCCCAAGGTTAGCGGGCAACTTCCAAGTCCATTTCTGATTTCCTTCGCCGTAGTCTAGCAGGGTGGGCTCCACGCTTGTTATGCTCGCCGGGTCGATTTTATTCGACTTCAGAGGGGTGGAGGGTTGAAATACTAGAAGGAGCCAGACTATGCTTGAGAGGGCGATCGCGATTAGGAACACCCTTCCACGAGTTAGTCTTGGACCCACACTCCGTAACCTGTGATCCTTCTTGTGTTGTGAGAGGAAGGGCTCCTCGGCTGCGCTGCGGTAACGAGGACTTGCTAGTGACGAGGAAGGCATTGAGACCGGCTCTGTTATTGTTGTGGTGGTGGTGGTGGGAAGTGAACGGGCAAGTGAGTGCGGAAGGAAAGCGTTGCAAGTCAAGTGGGAGGAGGTCGATGGAATTTGTAGTGCAGTTAGCTCGGGTTACACGAGACGGTTGGGCTCCCTACAGGGGTTTGAAACGCGGCGGATGATACTCGTACAATGCGCTCCGCATATGCGAAACGGGCGTTTGAACATTTTACCCTCCTTCCTCCTATCTAATTACTGTTCTGGGGAATTTGACAGTTGCCGGCACGCCGAGCAGGAGCAGAGGTATCATAGCGTTGCACACTTTATTTGTTGCCTCTACGAGTATAATACAGGTAATTAATAAACAGAGTGATAACTAGTGACTAAGTCCCACAGCTAACCAGCCAATGATTAAACATGCGCCCCCAAACCCACCCGCAGATAACGTGATCAGGCGATTATTACCCCTACTATAATTCAAGCGACTCCATATACACAGGCTATGAAGCTAAAAGGAGTAGCTACAGTGCATAGAGAAAATTCAAGTGACCCAACCGACGGGAGTAAGTCACCGCTCAACATCCAAATCCGACACTAGGGGCACGATAATTCCGCCGAAAGATGCGTGCAGCACAGTACGAGCATCTCTTGTACCAAGAAGCCCGGAACAAGGGCCCAAACCATAGCCTCAATCCACCACTCCTGAGCAAGTCAACTAAGGAAGTGCCACACAAGCCATTACAGTATCGCAGGGAGCGATACACCTTTTACTTAACCACGCTGCTTTGTCATACACGTAGAATCTCAAGCCATTAGCTAGCGACCAACCCGTCTACGCTCGCCCAATGAGTAATAGCTAATCGGCAATTCCGCCTAGCGAGAACCAAACCCGACGTAACCCAACCCCTGAGCAAACTCCCCACAATCACACACAATCACTAAAGCCAAGTGACACAGCACAAATAATCACTCGAAGCCGCCTTAGCGAACCCCCACAAGACCAACCGACAATGCATAAATTTTTTAAGAGATAAAAATTTATTTAATAACACATTGATGGCATCCCATAAATCGCCACTTCCCTTCCGGTTCCTCCTACCCGGCTGACTATGACCCAAGAATGCACCATTTCAAACCACCCACACCCTCCGTCGCTACAAACCACTCATTCGTCGCGGTAAACGTGCCCATGCTTACAGAGTCCACTCCCTATCCAGATTCCTGCCCTCGGGGAGTATAGCTCGATGAACCATTAGGGAGGAACGTGAGCGTGCTGTCTTGGTAAATTTCATTAATTCTCTGCTATGTGGGGGGTTGGGGTGTGAGCGAATCCTACCTCGTTTTACAATTCGGCGAAGTGAAGGAGGTAGGAGTGTAGAAGAATAGTTCTTCAATGGGACAAATACAAGCAGAGGCGGACGTCAGATCCGCAAACTGCGTTGAGGAGAGAAACGAACCTTTCCGCTCCGCTTTTAAAGAGGGGGCGAGTGCCGGGACGGAGTGGGTGAAGAGGGTGTGAAAGGTAGATATTAGGGCGATGTAGTCTACTAGGTCAAGACCTCCGGGTAGGATTCCGAGGAGGACACTGTGGTGTCGTTTTGGGTTTTAGGGACGGGAATGGAGTGAGAGAAGACCGTCAGGATTTCTAGCGTCCATTGACCATTCCAGGCACTAATTCTCCGGTTAGAGTAGTGGTGGCGGCGGCGGCAGAATGCATCAATTCCTCCCGCCTCCCTCCCGCCTTCTCTCCGCTTTCTGATGCAATACTGCCACCTCTGCCTTCGTCAGGGAGGGCATCGCCGGACGACCTAAGCCAACGCTCCACCAATTCACCTTCTGCCCCTTCCCCAGACCCCCGTTTGAAAAGCCTGACACCTCCGCCCAAGCACCTCCACAAGCCCTTCAAGCCCTCAAAGCCCTCTAGCGCCCGCCACCCAGCCCCCAATACGGCGCCACAACCCTCGAGCACGAGCGCATTAGCTCTATACGGCACCCTGAACTTATCCAGGAATCCCACACGCCTAGTTTCAAGTACCCCCTAACCAACCTCATTAGTGGAAATTCCTCCAGCCCCAGCCTCCCCCTCACCCTACACGTCGGAGATTCTCTAGACGGGACAAGACATGCAGCATGAAAGCATTGTAGTACCACTGTTGCTTGCACGTTAGCAAGGAATAGAGGAATCCAGAAGCAGACTTCCCAGTAGTCACCCCACCGTGTAAGAGTAGACCCTACGGGGTATTTCAACTTGAGAGTGGATTCGGCACTTGTCAGTAGGCGGATCAATTCTTGCCACTACAGCACCACCACCACGATAGTTCTTGAAGAACGAGGGCTCTGGTGGGGTGGTTTGGCGGTTAGTCTTGCGAGGGATTGTAATCGGTTGTCCAATTCCGCTCGTGGGGTGTAGCCTGGTAATATATGGTACACATCTTGTAGCATCAAGGCAGCTCTATACCGCGACGGGTCAGGCAGGACGTTTTTGGAGAGAATGTGAAAGCGGTATACGTGTAGTGAGTTGGTTATTGTGAGACTAGACGCTCGCAGGGGCGTGCCGGAACTCCAGGGGCTGGCGGATGCCGAGGCTTTAGGGCTTGATAGATTGGCATTGAAACTTGGTGGATCGCACTCGTATCATACTGAAGATGGACTGGATGACGTTCCTGCCAAGAGATCTCTGGCAACAAGATTGATCGCGCCCGGGAATTTAAAAAGAATGCCGGCATGTCGCAAGGATCGGCTTAGGAGCCGTACTCGAGAACAATTACGGCACCCATCCCACGCCGTACCCGTCTCGTTTATTGTGCAGTCAAATTCCAAAATACCGGTAGCAGTGGAGTACTTCGCGAGAGTTTAACTTTTCCGGGGGGTACCGCATGTCAGAGTACTATTGGTACCGTACTCCCTCACACTTTACGGTAATGGCATGGTTGCGCTTCTGAGAGAGAACTCGACGGATAAATCCATTGAATAACAGCTTCGGAGCTTGAACCCTGGCCAGTCAGAAATCCGCTCTTTTTTTAATTTATTACCGTAGCGAACCTGCCGGTGTGCATCAGCGTCTAGGTATGGGTACTACAACTGCCGCCCCACCTCTCGAGCAAGGTAGGATATCACAACATCAGAAATGTGGCTGTTCATTGGAATGGGGGAAGAGAGAAGACTGGCGAGGGGTGGTGAGGGGCAAAAAAAAGATGGCTAGCCATTAATTAGATTAGCCTGAGTTCTGGGGTCTTACCGTACTCACGATACCGCTTAAGCGTATTTACAGTACGGTGTGGTGTGAGAAGAGGATTCCAACATCGGCTGAACCACCACCGCCTGCCACAGCCAGCATAACCGTATCCTTACTGCAAAGGAATCACCGGCATCACTCGGCTCGCAATTTCTCTCCTCCCTTATCGCACCGGTTAACTTGACACAAGTTGGCTCGCCACTATTACCTCCATTATCTCTCATGATACTCGTATCGTACGACACCGGTACAATACCGTATATCATACGAGGCTACCTTCCATTACGGTGCGTGGTCGGTTCTAGTGGCTGCAAGCAAGTCACTCAATGCCATACTAGTATTCACTTGCTTCACTCCCTCCCTCCCAGCCACGCACAGACATCTTATATCAGCAGGAGCAAATTGAGGCCGACCAAACAGAGCTGAAAGCCACACACCTTTCTTTCACACCGATTGTCGCACTTACAGGAACCTGACTTTCCCCCCCTTCCTCCGTCCCACAAAAGCGAGGAATTCAGGGGAAGAAAAAAATGCACAAAGTACAAGCATAATAATTAAAATTCAATTTAAAGCATGAGAAGAGGCGAAATTTGATTGGAGGATAGGAAAATACGTGCTTGATTTTGATATTATGGCGCTGGCACTGGCCACTGGTGGGCGAACTGCGATACCGGCATGGTTCCGTGAACCTCTGCCGTGTTGAGGAGGAATCGAGGACCGGCACCGAGCGGATCCACTGACTCTCTGTTGAGCCGAGTGGGATCGAAGATGGTTCGAATCTCGCTTTGGGCTCTCTCTCCCGCCGAGTCGTCGATGTCAACACATGCGCATCATGCCGTACCGTGGTGACAACCATGACGCAAAGGGAATGAACCAAGTCAAAAGTTGAGTTACCGCTCGATGATTCCCCTAACCCACAAACGCCTGTTGCGGGCTTGAACTTGTGATGTGGTGATACCGGCACTGCAAGTACGAGTACAGTACACCAAAGACCCATGCTGTAACCAACAACCCCAACTGGCAAAACAAGTGTTGTTTTCCCCGTCTGCAAACAACGTGACAGCTAGCCAAGACTAAAGCCAACCGGGCTTGAGCTACTGAAATTCAGGTTAAGTAAAATTAAAATGCCAGAAAGGAAAGGGAAAGCCAAATAAATAAAACTTCTCCTTGGACGAGTACGGTACGTAAAGTACCATGTCCGAGTACATACTGTACCGTACCTTTAGTGGCATAACGCCTGCAGGTAAACCTAGCCCACGCGCGCACCGCCATTCTCCAATCCTTCTCCTCCGAGCCAGGCTTACCCACCCTCCGCACTCGCACTGTCTCTTCCCCTTCCCCTCCCCATCCCAAACCCCATCCATCCATCCAACACTCAGCCACCCATCCAACCAAACCCGGGCACCACCCCGAAAATCCCACTCGAGCACCGCACCATTCAGTACTCTCGTGCTAACCAAAAACCTTCCTTGAGAGAAAAAGCCGCGATCCAATCCCGTTTCGCGCATGCCCATCGCAAGCACTTTCCCGTTTTCGGATCCTAACTAACCACATTCACTGAACAGGGATAACAAATGTGGACATCCGCCCCCCCTTTTGCCTGCCGCTCTGGGTGTTGTTGTGTGTGCCTGTGCAGGATCGCGATAAGTTAGCGATGTCATAGTTACCGCTTTGCTTTGGTTTCGCTTTTTATCATACCTGTGGCGGTGGGGTTTCACTTTCTGGCTGCGATTGTGCCGGTGTGAGGAGGGCTTTGCCACGGGGATGCTTGGATGGCTTCCGGGCAGCCATTCAAGCAGCCCAGGTCCTCGCGAACTCCATCTCGATCCAAATTTCTGAATTAGGAATAGACTCTTCCCGAGAGGGTATAATATAATTTCCTCTGGCAGGGTTATTTGAATAATAAATTGGAACTAGTCCATGATTTTTTCTCTCACCTCAGGCCATGCAGGAAGTCATCGCTGTGGTTGGAGTTGGAATTGAAGATGTTGCATGTCTTATCAAATGTCCTGTGCGGCATGGTCCCAGACATTGATCCTCAGCTCATTGATGAAATAGGGATAAGATAAAGGTCATCATCAGAGGCTTTGAAAAGGAATTCTACACAAAATTATTAGAATTATTTTTTTAAAAATTTCTTCTCGAATACCTATGGTTTAGTATGCCAAATTTTCCAAGAACCTGGCGTGGAGGGGTAGGTTCTAGTTGACAGGCACCATGCTGTAGCCTTTTACAAGCACTTCCTTTCCTGCCGTATCCCCTGCTGGCAGCGGTTTGCGCCTCTACAAGTATTCGTAGTCCGAGGTCTACGGGGGTGATGGAGGAGAGGGGGGAATCGATAGGAATCCGTCTGATACGGGTACATGGGGTAATGGGTGCGAAGCTGTGCTGTGCCTGACTTACCTCTCTCACATTGCTTGCTTACGGCATTTACCTGCCTATAGACTGCTAACTTACTTGCGATGCGGTACTTTAGACTCGGCCCGAGTTGACTAACTTGCGTGCTCTACTGAATGAGGATGTGAGGTTTGCGGCATCCACACTTTTTTTTTTCTTTTCTTTTTTTGCCTTTTGTGTGGGCTATGGTGTGGAGTGTGGAGTGTGGAGTGTGGAGGATGGATTGTGGGGTGGAGTGGGAAGGGCCGCGCAGGAAGAGAGAAAGGCGAAAAAGAAGAAAAAAAAGAGGCTGCAACTGGAGTAACTTTTGCTGTGCTGTACCGCAGTACGATACCACAATTTGTGTTCCCATGCCATGAGAGAGAGGCTGGAGGGAGAAAGGGAGGAGACTGGAGGGAGGGATGGAGGGAGATGGTTTGTTGGGTGAGACAGTACAGTACCGTGACCGAGAGTGGCAGCGAGCATCCGGTAGCGCAAGCCATTTATCGAGGTGGCATCGAAATGGATGTAAACATTCCAAATGCTGTCGACTACAGCACCGCGCTGCTGCTGGTTCTCACAATCTTAGCCACTTCCTCATCCCAATAAATCGTATGCAGAATATGATGACCATGTACCAGTATCATGATTACTGTACCTTATCACTCCCGGTATGAGAGGTTTTATTGTTATTACGATATTGCGTGTTGCGCTTATTTAAGGTTGGTTAAAATGAGGGTTGTGGTGGGAGAGGAGGAATCCACGGGAATGGGAGGGGGTTTTGTGTGCAGAGGAACACGGCGCGGGTACTGGAAGAATAGGGCAGGAGGAGGGGGGGAAGGGAAGAGAATGAAAAAATAAAAAGGGAAAAAATATACACGCACACAGAGAGTAAGAGTGGGAGAGAACTGTGGTTTTTGTGTGGTCAAAGGGATATTGATGGAGTTCTGACTTTCCTACAGCACTGGTCTTGTTGGGGCCAGACTGGTCGATGGTCAGCCCCAGGGAGGCACAGTCATCCGACCGACCAAACAGGAGCGCTGCTCATCAAGGCGGGCCATCATTTTTTCCCTTTCTGCTGGGGACTCCCTCGATCATCCCTTCACACAACACCTCCACTCCAGCCTCTCTCCGCTCCACACTCCTCTGCCACCACACATCTTCTCCACACACCTGCCACTCAGCTTCCCCGGAACCAACCCACGAACTAGAGAGACTACATGTCCGTGGCTGTCTGGCCAATTTGCATTTTCATGACCTCGTAACCCACTTGTGAGCAAAACCAGAAACCAGATTCAAGAGCAGAAGGGAAAAAAAGAATATAAAAATAAGAAAATGCAAGGCTGAGAAAAAAAAGAGCTGATGGATTGTTAACAAGCAGTGAGCGAACGAGAGAAGACAGCAAGCAGCCACAATCACGAAAGCCCACCAGAATACTTCCGAACGCCCATCCTCTTCCCCCTTCAACTGCTAACTGACAGCTACTTGCACTGTCAACGCCTTTTACCAAAAGACGGACTTCTTTTTTTGAAAGAGAAAAAAATTGGAAAAATTAAAGGAGAGAAAGAGGATTGTCGTCAGAAACTATCACGACAACTAAAGAAAAACTTACGCCCACCCCTTTCTACCCAGGAAATTCGCTTCCTCTCCTACCCACCACCAACTTTCCCTTCCAACCCCCCCTCTCTTCAGAATCCTACCGGCGGCAACTCCAACGCGAGACCTTTCCCGTAACTTCAGTTGTCGTTGAGAGAATTGCCCAAGGAGGGTTCTTTCTACGGTCGCGATTGAATCTATCCATCTCTCCACTGCCCACTGGCACCATCCACTTTCCCCCTCCACTATCCACAATTCCATCCGCACTCCCCGCAGGCAGAGCCACCACAGTTCGAATTCACGCCTTCCATCACTTATCGCCTCATCAACCCGGATCGGACAACAACATTGCGAAAGAAAAAAATAAAAATAAAACGTGCGCTCATAACTAAAAAAGTTCAAAGGGGAAAACAGGACCAGAAGGAGGAACAGAAGGAGGAGAAGAAGAAAAATCCGAAAGGGAATTTTTTTTCTTCTCGTTCGTGACTCGAAAGAAAGAAAAAAGAAACATTTTATCTGTTTTTCTCCTTGAACCCGGCGAGCGCTCATTGAGGGAATTACTCTTTGTATACTGTGCTTTTGATCTCTGTTGTCGCCTTGATCTTCCGACCATTCCGACCGTGGTCGCGGCAATCGCTTGTTCTTAGTCGAGTTGCGAGCGGAGGATGCTCCACCAGCCTTACCAGTGCTCTTACTTCCCACGATAGCAATAGCGAGAGGAACCACACCCAGGCAACAGCAACAGCAGCAACAATAACAGCAACGGCAACGAAGCTAACTATTTGCAATTTCAATCGAGAAACACAACAAGCTTAACTTGTGAGGAGTTCGAAGGGGGAAAGGGAAAAGGAATTGGTTGATTGGTTCACAGCCATTATTGCTTTTTTCTTTACTTTTTTACTTCATTTCTTGGCTCCTTCGACAGAGGGAGAGGGAGGAAAAAGAAAGACGAGAGTCATATCATAGAAGTCAAGGGAAGGAAGGAGATAGAGGGAGGAAAAAACAAAAAAGAAACGGTAAGTGCATTTGCATTCCTGCGTTATTCAGCTCTGCTGCATTCAGCCCTTCCTCCTTGTTCTGTTCTATTTTGTAGGGGGGTATATGGAGATATGCTGGAGAGAGTGAGGTTGGAGGTTGAAGCTGGGCCAAAAAGTACTCGAGTACAATGGCCTCATATTCCACATGCACACACACAACACTGTCCGCTGCGCCTCACCTCTTTCACAGCCTTTTATTGTTATTATTATTATTATTATCATTCGACCCTCAATCGGCGTGAACTGATTCCTCCATTTGGCGATAAATTCTTTTTTACACTTACCGTTCTGTCCGTTTTTGCATACCAATTCTTTGAGTGTTTCGATTTTTTGCAAATTTTTTTTTTTCTCGTCAAATTTTCGTTTTCATTATTATTTTGGTTCCTGGCAGACTTTTTATCCTACCCTTCCTCGGTTCTTCTAATCATTCTGCCTTACCGGACCACGATTACTCGTTTCTTCCATTACGCCCCTCCCCCCTTGTTATTATTTTTTGGCCTGCAGTGTTCTTCTGCATCATTTGCTCATACGCATCGGTTGCTTTTTTCCCCGGTCCTGTGGATGATGAGGATGATGATAGATGATGATGAGGCTGACCCTACTATTTTCTCGTTTCCCTACTACTAGATACTACCAGCCGTACTGTTTCCCCCCACCCCTTTTTTTCTCTCTGAGAAGAAAAATAAAATAAAACCATTAGGTTCTATTTTGCTTAATTTCCAGGCTGCAATATATCCCATCCCCTTCGAGACATTACGAAACACGGCAATTCTAAAGGAGAAACATTTTTCCTTTAGAATTCTCATCTGTGTCGTTGCCTGCCTACCGAAACTCGTGATCAATACCAGCTGAATACCGTATCATATCATCAAGAGCAACCCGGAATTATACCTTATCCGGGCTTCTTCTTACCCACCTAACCATCTCAGCCACTGATAATCGTCCGGATCATCCATCCATCCATCTTATCGTGCTCTCTTCCTAGGGAGTAAAAAGCAATTCTTTGCGAATACTAGGAGAAAAGAAAGGAAGGAAGAAAGGGGAAAGAAAAGGCTAGGGAATAATCTGTCGGCATATCTTTTAGTGGAGAGAAAGGTAGCTACCTTACTTTCTTTTCCGGAGCTTTTTTGTGTTTCGCTTTTCGGCCCGAGAGCTAATAATAACCAGCGAACCAGGGCTGGTTCTACTAACTTTGGGACTAAACTTTCGATTCAACGGTTGGAAAAGAAGAAAGTCTCAAACATTCCTCCATTATACGCAGTGGGAGCCTTGTAATTCAACCGATATAATCCTTTTCTTTTTCCTTTCCTTTTCTTTTTTCTATCATCTTTATTTCTATTTTCCCTCGGACTTTATTCGTTTCTTGTCGGGTTTTTGTTTCGACTAGTTGGGACTAGACTGGACAGGACAGTACGGCCAACGGGAGCAGCTGTCTTGGTGGTTACTCAAAGACCGCTCTTTGGGACTATCCAGGTCACACACGCTGATAGGGCTGGTATTTGGCCGAAAGGTTGTACCGAAAAAAATACATTAAATACTGGTAGGTACGATCTGAGCCCGCTTATTCTTGGCTTCCATTCCAAACGATCGACATTGCTCCTACACCTTTATTTCCTATTATTTACTTTTCACTCTTACTTTATTCTCGTTCCTACCCTGGCGGGCTGGCTCCGAAGACCCTTCTTCAGTGAACATTGCTTGATCCAACATATTTTCTTTTCCCAAAACCTCTTTTCTGTTTTTTTTTCTTTTCTTTTTACAATCCGTTTTACTTTTTTATCTTACGTAAACTAATCGATTCGATCTAAGGGAAAAAGGGCTGTATAATACATTTGCTATGGCGTCCCAATTTTCAGTCACGAACGGGACCGATATTAAAACCTCTGCTGCTCCCGCCGGAGCATCAAAAAACCTACCGCCATTATCGACAAAGCCTTCAACCCTAACACCTCAAGCACAGCTTACAGGAGCAGCAGCACTAAACCGACAACGAAGCACCTCGCCAAAGATCATGCCAGAGGAACACAAGAATCATACCACTACCACAGCTACTGCCACCGCGGCTACCACCAACGACCCACCAAAACAGTCGCCGAATCCTGCAGCACTGCTAACTGCTGGCTTTGGGATGAGTACTCCCGCGGATGCGCCCAAGGAAGCTACTCCTTCCCGGGAACTAGGAAGCCTACCTGGCGTCGCGGCGGCAGCTGCAGCAATGGAAGAGCGCGAGTCCCCAACAGCAACCCCCATGTCGGGAACAGACAGTGCGGGCTTTATTACCACAGCACCACCAGACACTGCATCGCTAATGCTACCGGAGCAATACCCCCCGCTCCAGCCTCAGCCTCCTACGCCGCAACAACCTCAGATGCAGTCGCATCCAAAAGACACGGGCACTCCCGTAACCCCAGGGTTCCCAAATCCGACTACTCCAGTAACCCCCTTCAGCCCCTCCGGCTCTAGCGCTGGTGCCCGAGGAAGGCATACCTGTCCACATTGCATGAAGACATTCACACGCCACCACAATCTAAAATCGCACCTACTCACACACGCTCACGAGAAGCCATACCTGTGTACAACCTGCCAAGCACGCTTCCGCCGCCTCCATGATCTAAAGCGCCATTCGAAGCTGCACACCGGCGAGCGACCGCACGTGTGCAACAAGTGCGGACGGAGGTTCGCACGCGGGGATGCGTTGGCGAGGCATGCTAGGGGCGAAGGTGGATGCGCGGGGAGGAGAGGGAGTATGAGTGGGTTGAATGAGGATGGGAGTATGAGTGTTGGTGGGGAGCATGAAGATGATATGGGGGATTTGGAGGGCTTGATGGATCAAGATGGGGATGTTGACATGGATGATGTTGGGTCTCCTGCTGGGGCGAGCGGTAATGCGACTGCAGTGGGAGGAAGGCGTAGACAATCACTACCCTCCCTCCGCACAGATATACCAAATTCTTCTACGGCTTCCGCGAGCGCATATACCGGTACCACGACTGCAACACCCCTGAACCTGAACAGCAGCACGTCAACCGCCTCCTCTTCAGCAACTCTGGCAAGCCGCCACCAGCACCACCACCAGCACCATCACCCGCATCACAACAACACTTACCCACCGCCTAGTGGTGGCCGCTCTTTAGTTACTGCCCCTCCAACTACAAACCCACAATCAACCACGTCCACCACATCATCCTCAGCCCCCGGCCAAGCCGCTCTCTCGGCGTCAATCCCTAGCCCCTCACTCTTTACTCCGGGCATATCTTTCAACAGGACTCCCGCTCCCGTCACAACCTCTACCCCTTCTACCACCACCACTGCCACCGCCGCTACCACCGCCACCGCCGCCAATAACACGATTCTTTCCCCAGCAGGCGTACTCACCGATTCTCCGGGAGCGGTAAGTCCCGGAATGACGCGCGAGCGCACACCAAGCTTCACTAGCTCGGGAGGATTTCTGTCGCCGCCGGGGCCGGTTATGGCGGGTTCCGGTACGGCAGGCGGGAGGACAGGCGGGGCAGGAGCAGTAGGTGGAGGGGCGGGGAGTAGTAATGTTTTTGCATCGGGGATGGACGGTGTCTGGGCTTATATCCGTAATTTGGAAGATAGGGTTCGGGTGCTGGAGGAGAGGGCCGGAGGTAGAGAGTAGGCACACGGATATGCGGGTATGCGGGGTGAGAAGGAAAGGGATAAAAGTGATATTTTTTTACATTTTTTTCTTCTTACATTTTTTTACTTTACTTTAGTCTGGATGGATCGATGGATTGATTCTTCTTCCCGTTTCTGCTTTCTTGGTTTTCGAAAGTACTAGTTTTATTTCAGCCTCTTGTTGCTTTACTTGCTGCTTTGTCTTGTTTGCTCTTGTTTGTTTGGATATATTTGGTGTCTCTCTCCTAACTCTTCATCCCTTCCTCCCCACGAACGATTCATGATAACTGACTGACTGATTGATTGATGCACGGAAGACTTCTACTACTGTTATTTATCACCGTCTGTACTTAGCTACCGACGTACTGTATGGAGGTTTCTTGGGGGGAGGATTTGGCTTCTATCATGCTTTTTTTCTTTTCTTACTTGGTTGATGGTAGTTGTGTTGTCGTATGAATATTGTTTTACTATCATGGGTGCGAGAATGAGGGGTTGGGGGGGAGTTGTGTATGCTAAAGAAAAGTTCAAGGCAAGTCATGGCTTTGATTTTCTATCGTTCGTTGTTGCCTGGATGGATGGAGACTATGGAGGGACTTGCTTTCTTACTTTGGCTGCAAGTTCTGTGCAAGATTGGTTTGCATTGTATATTATATGAATGGAGCTTTCTTTCGTCCGTTCAAAGTTACTCTTTAGTAACTAGTGATATATCGGTAGTAGTACAGTACACGCTACGACACCTCCCAGGCGATCAGACCATCACTATCACACTAGACTACCGGTACACCGCAACTACAATCATCGGAGCTCCCCCTTTGCTCGAGACATCAAGCCCCATCATTTCCTCCAATACGGCAGGCGCTCTCGCACACCTACCTACCTTTCCACCCGCCCGCCTTTCCCGCCCGCCACACAAACCATCCGAGTATCCGTGCATGTAGGACAGGCGCACACCCACCCACTCTACCATCCATCCATCCATCTTTTCTTCTCTTTCTAAATATATATATACAAGTATCGTACAGGAAATACTATATATCGAATCTTATATACCGGTAATAATAGTAACCTCCCCCCACTCACCCACCCACCTACCCACCTTCCTAATTCCTCCTATCGTAAGGGCAAGTCAAGCAAACCCAACCAGTCGGAGTAGAGCAACCGATGATCAAAACCTCTTTTCTTCTCGGCTGGCTAGCTGGCTGGCTCAGCCCCCCACCCCACCCCGTACCACCACTAAATACGTTCCTGCATGTTATGATTTAACTTTAAGCTTGAAATAACAGGTTGGTGGGGTGGGGTTTCGTAGTGTGGTGGTAGTGGTGGTAGGTGGTTGTGTTGTGGTTGTGTTTCAGCTTTGAGGGTTTTATTTTGGAGGGATGGGATGGGGTGGGAGGTTGAGCATGGGGTGTCACTCGGTGGAGGGAATCTTGGATTGGGAGGGGGGAGGCGGTGGTGGCCGTGGTGGTTATGGGGTGGATGGATGAAGGTGGGAAGGGAAGTATCGTCTTGAATGAATGAGTGAATAAATGGATGGATGGATGGGATGAAGGAATGGTAAGACCTTCCTCTCTCTTCCTCTTTCCCTCGCATGCACTTGCCTTCTTGGTACTGTTGTGTGGTTTTGTGTTTTTGCTATTTTATTCTAGGTGAGTTGGATGGATGGGTGGATGGATGGATGAAGGGGAGTATTATGGTGCGTGCCGGTTGTAGTAACTAGTTTTGATAGTTTTTGGGAGATTGGGTTTTTTGTTTTGTTTGGGGGAGAGGTCATTCCTTGTGAGATATGAGAAAGGAAATCATAGGGTGATGGAGATCTTGCGTGTTCTACTAGAGGGGGTGGAGGGTTTGATAGTTTTGGGGGATTGTTTTTTTTTTGGGGGGGGGGAAGGGAGGGGTTATGGTAGGCTTATGGACTATAGAAAGGAAATCGTAGGGTGATGGGGATCTTGCGCGT
>Ga0307507_10001594_pt1 | contig 50208 bp, 18 predicted proteins | sample 7_EM_MG_FD_207223 | JGI IMG/M metagenome (GOLD analysis project Ga0307507, IMG submission 207223) | Populus trichocarpa ectomycorrhiza microbial communities from riparian zone in the Pacific Northwest, United States - 7_EM | ecosystem: Host-associated > Plants > Roots > Unclassified | place... | reverse complement strand
CTAATTGGTCTAGGAGTTAGCAGGAATTAGGACACTATTCTAATTGGCTTAGGAGTTTTAGAGGGCCTATGCGTTATCCCGTGTCACGGAACAAATCTTCTGCGGAGCGTCTGATTTATGAGATAAAGGGGAGGTAGGGGCATTCACAGGAGCTTCCTATGGTCACGTGATAGCCTCCCTAGTATATTATAAGAGTACATATAGTGGATCTGGCAAGTCGCGATAGATTCGCGAGCACTGTCTGTCTTTTTGGCCATATAGCGACATGGAGCGGGACACGTTACATATATAGATTGTTGGTATGGAGGTATTTTCAGGTTTTATGCTTATTTTCGTTTAAAAAAAGCGTTGTTAAGAGCGTGACCTCTATATAATTTTATTAAACGCTAGCTAATGCTGGCTAATGTATATAAAACCTGTTGGAAAACAAGCCCGCAACGATATCACGTAATGAGACTTGTAGGAGACATCTCTTGGCAGGAATTTGACCAATCAGACAACTTTAACCGTCGGTCAAAGTTCCTCGAAATCTCTTCAACCACCTATATAGAAAATAAGCAATACACAGAGTTTTTAGCTCTATAGCCTTAATTTAACAGGTTATAAGCCCGGGTTCGCGCCTAATAGGCTAAATCTAATTGCTTTATTATTGTTACGATATTTGCTATCGCAATATCACCACACGGGCGTAAAAAGTCGGTGAATGTTTACCTGACTTATAATGCTAAAAACCTATAACGAGCAGCTATGTAGCTGCTAACTATGGACTCTACGCCGAATGTACAAGAGGATCCTACTAAGGACGAGTCTAACACAGTCTGTAATCAAACCGCGGTACTAGAGGCTTAGGAGGACCTCTTATTTAGTAGACAACCTTACTATCGTTAAAACAGAACGATAGAGTTTTGAGAATAAAGCTCTATAACAACCATATCAGTGGCGGATTAGAAGAAGCTTATTGGAACTGCCTATACTGGCTAAGGAATATACTAAGTTAAAACCTATACTATACAAATACTCCTTATAAAAGGAAACCAATCTAATAACATTGTCTTAACAAGGCCTACAGACTGCCTACTATAAACTACTTACAACATAAAGCCCCGCCAATATGAGCGACGAATGTACCGCCTAAGTCTCTATTTAAAAGCTCGCTAGACAGGAAGACTGGCTAATGTTTAGTATTAATATACAAAACCACCTCTAATCTAAGAATATTAAGTGGGTCCTTAACAATCTACCATAACCTCTTCCTACACTTAAATCGATTAAGGAGAAATGGGCAGACTTGGGCTTTACTAGTAAATAGCTAAAAATCAAACTAGCTAACTTAGTAAAGGAACGGGAAAAATATAAGGAATAGCTAGCCTATGTAGCCGGTTTTATTAACTAGAGCATTAGCGATATCTACAAGCCATTTATATCAAACACCGGACAGGCGCTTGAAAAATAGAAAGCGTTAAAAGAATGCTTTAAGGATTTTAATCCGGCAGCTATTACTAATATTATAGCTACCTTCTTTACTAAACACGTTTAAGACTTTAAGAACATAGAGGAGTTTATCTCCTATATTATATTAAACCTTAATTATCTTATTGAAATAAACCAACCTATTAACTATAAGGTCCTCGCCCAAGCGGCCCTCCTATATGGGGTTAACTTTACTAGCTACGCTTAGTTTAAAACAACAAAACAAACAAATTAAACGTGGGAAAATACCGACCTATAAGCCTTAGGCAAGGAACTCATCATCTTTAATAGCGAGCTTAATTAGGAAGTCTCTATTGCACTAGTAGTATAATCAAACAATAGAGGGCCTATAAAGAGAAAAATAGCGCTAGTTGGGATATGCAAACACCCTAACTGCGTAAGATACAATAGAACTACGCACTATAAAGAAGACTACTAGGAGAGGAAGCCAGACAACGCTCCAAAAGAAATTGGTAATAGGATCCGCTTAAGGAAAAAGTAAAGGACTTAAGCACCTATCCAGCTCGATAAACACTCCAGTTAAGCTAAGCTTGACGCAAATCCATAACGAGAGCTTGCAGCAGCGGTCATATAAGCTCGACTAAGTAGGCACGACTTTATCTACGATACCGCCACTACCGTCCACTACTGTAATAACCGTAAACTTCTTTTTAACTATGTTAATAACAACACCTTATTAGGTACAGTTGGTCCCTATAGAGCTTAATTAGAAGGCAAAGGATCCGTCTCTATATAAACCGCACTACCTAATGGAAGCCATAGAAGCATGCTTACTCTATATAATATTCTTTATATGCCACATTTACTAGCGAACCTACTATTTAGAAGCCGGCTTAAGGAAATAGGCGTCTTCTTTAACAATAAGACTTACGAACTTGAATATAATAACAAGGTAATAGGATACGCGCCTAAAATTTAATAACTCTACCTAATTTAGTAGTATAACTACCAGTTAAAATCGGTCCTCTATACTATTAAAAACAACGAAAGTCTACCTATTTAGCATCACCGATTTGGCCACCTTAACTATAGCGACCTTAGACGCTACCTAAATAAACTTGGTATTAAGTTTAATAACGTTAGCAATAAATATTATAAGCCTTACGCTCAATCTAAAGCCCAAAAGAGGTACAATAGAACACCCTAAGAATAAGCTATATAGCTATTTTAATTCATCTATATGGATCTAGTGGGGCCTATTACCCCCATTAGCTTTAAAAGCGAAAGATACTATATATCTTTTACCGACAACTATATAAGGTTCACTATAATCTATACTGTCCGTACGAAGGACGAGTGGCTTAATACTCTATAGAGGTACTACAACTAGATCCACACCAAATTCGACCTTAAAATCGCCAGAATTTATACCGACTATGGAGCGGAGCTTTGTAGCAAGAAAGCAACTACCTAGATAGACGATCTAGGTATAGAATTCAAACCTACCGCCTCACACACTTAAGAAGAGAACGGAGTAGCAGAGCGCTCGCAGCGAACCTCCACTAAGATTACCCGCTCAATAATCCTTGTAGGTAATATACCAGACTTCCTATGGCCTGATGTACTTCTTACAGCCATATATATCAAAAACAGACGCCCTATAAGAGCTTTTAATGGCATATCACCTTATAAAAAGCTTAAGGGTAAACCTCCCTTAGTATACTACCTAAAGGCTCTAGGATCTACCGTCTATTCCCTTATAGCCAAAGAAGATCGCGTAAAATTAGCTAGGTTCGCTCTATAAGCAAAAAAGGGTGTTCTAATTAGCTATAACGGCAAGATAATCTATTACATTTAGCTACCAGATAAACAGAAAATTAAGCGGCTTAAAGACATTAAAATCTATAAAGGTAATATTAGTTTAAAGACTGCTACTATATTTATGGAAGAATCTATAGACTTGTCTAATAAGTAAGGGAGGGAAGATACTACTACTCCTTAGCCAAAGCCTCTATTAAGAAAAAGACAACGAAGAATTAATGTTATGGCACTGGCAAATTGCCGCAACCGCCGTCACGTGACAGCAAGTTGCCATCACGTGACTATTAGATTGTATATAACTTCAAGCGGTACTTCCGTTCTTCTTATTTCCTTTCTTTAGCTTTAGATCCTCGTTTATAGACAATCTAATTATACAGGCTTGCGCAACCCTCTTGCCGTGCTCGTGCCTTAATTAACTGAGTTACTAACATTATCCAAAGCTCTTTCTACCACTCTTTCTTCCTAAGAAGGAACTTAAATATATCTACAAGGACATAGAACAGGACCCTAAGGACATTACCAGGACTATAAGGACAGGATAGAACCAAAAGAACACAAATAGAACGCGAAACCTAAGAATAGGACATACACGGACCAGAACCCCTAGAAAATAAACAAACACTAGAAATTACCCAAAACCCCTACCACCATGCCAAGAAATACAGCAGCCGGCAAAGCCGCTATAGGACCCGCAAATACCTCCAATAGTAAAACAGTCACCGTCTTAACCCCCCAGGAAGAACTTGCAGCAGCTAATACTGAAATTGAGCGGCTTTAAGAGCTGCTTAAAACCAGAGACACCCCTACACCTAGCAAAGAGTCATTAGATACCCAAAGACTTGCTATAGTCCTTAAGACCCTAGCCTAACGCATAGCATTAGCATCGTCGCGATCCGCGAAGGTTGCGGACCCTCCTTTACTTACAGACGGAACTGACCCTATGTTTAATAATTAGAAGCTTTAACTGTAAGACAAGCTTAAGGTTAATACAGACCACTTCCCTACTACTTAAGCTAAGATGGCCTATGTCTTTGGCCGTACCGGTGGGGACGTATAGACGCATCTATGTCCGTAATATACCTAGGACTTGGCAGACCCCTTCCTCTCTGGAGAAGAGATAATTAACCACCTATCTTCCATTTATAAGGACCCCTTTAAGACACAGAACGCCCGCCTTAATTATAAGGCCCTTAATATAAAAACAACGGAGACCTTTTTAGCTTTCTAGACCCGCTTTCTGCACCTAGCCGGCCAAGCCTAAATTCCCCATAAAGACCTAATACCAGACCTCTTTAACAAGCTTACCCTAGACCTACAGCGTACTATACTGCCAGTTTTTACTACGGTATAGACGCTAAAGGTACTTACGGACTACTGCCTAGCTATTAATTAAGGCCTCTGTTGAATTAAGGCACAAGCCAAGCAGTATAAAGCCAGAAACTCTTTAAACCAGACTATAAGCACTACAAGAACGGCCCGCAGTGCCCTAACACAACCGGCAACTCCTACAGCACTAGCCGCACAGCCCGCCATCAGTTCAGCAGCTAGCCGCGCAGCTAGCCCTACCGCGGGTCCGGCGTATACTTGGCCAACGTACAGCAACCCCTATAGATAGGCCCTTAGTAATCAAGGAGCTTGCTTCTTATACGGCCAAAAGGACTACTTTGCCAAGGACTACCTAATAAAGGCAAAAACGGATGAAGTTCTGTTAATCTAGGAGGACAGTAAGAAGTCAGAAAAAAAGGAACCCTAGAGAAAGACTCCTCTCTAGGGTCAAAAGAAATTAACATGTTATATATTAATCTGGGTCAGCTAGTTGGTGGAAGAAGCTACACTATCCCTTATACTTTATTTCGTAATAGATATTAAGTTTTAACCTCTGCTTTAGCTAACTCTAGAGCAAATGCCTTTGCCTTAATAAACACCTAGTGCGCTATAAAGCTGGCTAACTTTTTAAATACACCCCTTAAAGAACTGCCTAAACCAGTCCCTATCTGCGGGTATAATGGACAGATAGGACCACCTATTACAACTATCTTACGGATCCACCTTTGTGTTAATAGACAAAGGCAGTATAATATCCCCTTTTTTATTACAGACCTAGGAAGCCACAATATAATCTTAGAAAGAAAATAGCTAGCCTATCTAGGCTTATAGCTTAACGTACGGAGTAGACGGCTTATCTAGCCCAAAACCCTACCCCCAACACCTTCTTTTATAAAGGAAATTAGCATTATAATAGAAAACCTTATACGCCTATAGATAGATACCGTTTACTAGGCCGATGCTATGCGTAGGGACCAGGCCTTTAAGAAAGACATACAGCTTAATCCGCAACGGGTCCGTATACTAAGCCGCCCCCAGACTACTTATACTACGCCACCCGTACCAGAGACCTAGGAAATCAGTAGTAACCTAGCCAAGTCCCCCATAGAGAACTTAGGCCCTACGCAGCTATAAAGAAAGGCCAGGAATACCAGACGCTATACCAAACTAATAGACCGGAAGGATAACTTACGGAAAATGGAATATAAGCTAAGGAAGACTATAAACCCTATCCCATAAAATACGGCCCAATAAAAGTCTATAAAGAAACCTACGAACCTTCCCTCAGTTGATATCTGCTGTATTGGTGCCGTAGGATTCTATTAGAACTTGGTTTAACCTAACACTATTACCTTTACCACCAGCTTATATAAAATTAATTAATTAATTAAGGAAAAGAAGAGTAAGTTTAGCAGATAGGAAAGTAAGCCTATAAATAAGGAACTAGTAGAACAGAAACTGCCCTATTAACACTAGAAATTCAAGGATGTATTCTCCAAGGTAGTGTCCAATATGCTCCCACCTCACTAACCGTATAACTATAAGATTAAGATTAAGCCAGACAAGGAAGACACCCTTAGTTATAGCCCCCTTTATCAGCAGTTAACTGCCGAATTGTAAGCTATAAAGCAGTACCTTATTAATAACCTAAATAAGGGCTTTATTAAGCCTAGTTAAGCCCCTTTTAACTTACCTATTCTTTTTGCCAAAAAACCAAATGGAGGACTTTGTTTCTGTATTAACTACCGCAAACTTAATAATATAACCCGCAAGGACTGCTATCCATTGCCCTTACTTAATAAGACTCTAGCCCGAATAAGTAGAGCTAAGGTCTTTACTAAGCTTAATATCCGTCAGGCTTTTTACCGGATTAGGATGGACCCTAGATCAGAAGATCTTACTATATTTTAAACCCGTTACGGAACATATAAATACAAAGTACTTCCTTTTAGACTAACCAACGGACCGGCTACGTACCAGCGATATATAAATAATATACTCTTTAACTACCTTAACAACTTCTATACGGCCTACCTAGATAACATTATAATCTACTCCAAGAATAAGTTAGAACACGAGGAGCATATCTATAAAGTCCTATAATAGCTTCGCGAGGCCGGTCTCCAGGCCAATATTAGGAAATTGGAATTTAGTGTTAAGCGTATAAAGTACCTAGGTTTTATTATTAGTACGGACGGAATTAAGGCCAACCTAGAGAAAACGGCTATAATTAACCAGTAGACACCCCCACGGACCATAAAGGGGGTGCAATTATTTTTAGGTTTCTATAACTTCTACTAACGCTTTATTAAGAACTACAGCAGAATTACCCGGCCTCTTAACCGCCTTACTAGGAAGAACCAGCCATTCCACTTTAACGCCATATATATGCAGGCCTTTAATAAGCTTAAAAAACGGCTAGTATTGGCTCCCCTACTTGCCCACTTTAACCCAGAACAGCCCTTAATGCTAGAAACTGATGCCTTAGACGGCGCAATAGCCGGTATTTTCTCTTAGAAGCAACCGGACGGAGAATAGCACCCTATTGCATACTATTTAAAGACTATAATAGATGCCGAGCTGAACTACCACATCTATAATAAAGAAATGCTGGCTATTATCTCTAGCTTTTAGCACTGGCGTACACAGCTAGAGGGGACCCCTAAGCCTATTAAGGTAGTTTCGGATTATAAGGCCCTAGAATACTTTATAACAACCAAGGCCCTTACGGCCTAGCAGGCACGCTAGGCGGATATCCTATCTCAGTTCAACTTCTTAATTATATATAAACCTGGCGCTATAAACCGTGCGGATGCTCTTATAAGGCGTAAATAGGACCTAGGTAACCAGGCGGCTGCGAAGATCTTATTATAGACCTAGACACTACTATAACCAGAGCACCTTAACCCCTGGATATAAGCAGAACGAAATACAGACCCTTTAGACGCTAAGATATGTCCTATTAACTCCACGGAACTTAACCTTATTAATAAACTACTGCAGGCAAACCATATGGCCCCTTCTCTACAGGAGTACCGTGAAAAGGTAAAGAATGCTACTAGCCCATGGTCCCTTAAAAACGGACTACTTAAGCACTAGAAACGGCTAGTGGTGGCAGAGGAATAGAATTTACGGACTTAACTTATCGCCAAAGCATATACTTAGGTTTCTACGGCACACCCTAGAAAAAATAAGACCCGTAGAATTATTGGCGACCGCTACTACTAGCCCGGAATAGTTACGGATATTAACCGCTATGTACAGAACTGTGATGACTGCCGTAGGTTTATAATTCCACGAGACAAGACCCTAGGGCTATTAAAGCCACTCCTAATACTAGAACGCCCCTAGCAGTATATCTCTATAGATTTCCATGAGTTACCTACAGACCGCAATAGATATGATATAGTTATAATTCTAGTTAACCGCTTTAGCAAGCGCCCGTTCTTAATTCCCTGTCACAAGAATATTAATGCTAAGGAGGCGGCCTAACTGTATATCCACTATGTCTACCGAATTTACGGACTACTAGATACTATTATATCCAATTATAGGCCGCAGTTTATATTAGCCTTCTAGAACAAGTTTACCCAGATCCTAGGTATTAGGCTAAAGCTCTCTACGGCATACCACCCCTAGATAGACGGTTAGACGGAGATCGTAAATTAATACTTAGACTAGAGACTCCGGCCCTTTATTAACTACTTTTAGGACAACTAGGGCGAACTACTACCTATAATAGACTACGCCTAGGCAACCCTACCCTATAACTTAATAGGGTTTGCACCTATCCAGCTAGAAATGGGATACTTACCCCATACAAGCTTTAACTAGGAGAGACCAGAAGGACCATAGACCGTACGCGAGAAACTATCTTATGAGGAAGCACAGTAGTATGCTAGACGCTTAAAAGAAGCATAGACAGTAGCCTATAAGAACCTAGAGAAGGCCTAGAAATTAATGGAACAGCAAGCAAATAAGTATAGGCGCGAGCCCGACTTTACCAAAGGCGATAAGGTCTAGGTTATAACAAAGAACTAGAAGATAGAACGGCCTAGCCATAAGCTAGACTATAAAATGGCAGGACCGTATAAAATCCTTAATAAAGAAGGCAACTTATATAAGGTTAAACTCCCAGACTTAATTAAAGTCCACCCTGTTTTCTTACCGGATAAGCTATGGAAAGCTGCAAATAACCTACTACCTAGACAAAAAAATAAGCCTCCACTGCTAATTTAAGTTAATGGCGATGACGAATGGGAAATTAAAGAAATACTAGCCTATAAACTCATACAAGGAATACTAAAGTACCGCGTAAGTTGGAAAGGATATAATCTAGACCCTACCTAGTACCCCGCATAGAATTTTATAGGTAGCCCCTATAAGTTACAAGAGTTTTATAGCCGTTATCCTAACAAACCTGGACCGCCAAAGTACTTAGATAAGTGGATAGATTGCTAGCATAGCGAAGACAATAAATTACCAGTAGAGCATAAAGATAAGAATACCCCGCGGGGGTAATACGGACATATAAAGCCTAAGGGCAGGCTTTTCCGGAGGGGGGGGTAATGTTACGGCACTGGCAAATTGCCGCAACCGCTGTTACGTGACGGCAAGTTGCGGCAAGTTGCCATTACATAACTATTAGATTGTATATAACTTCAAGCGGTACTTCCGTTCTTCTTGTTTCCTTTCTTTAGCTTTGGATCCTCGTTTATAGACAATCCAATCGTATAGGCTTGCGCGACCCTCTTGCCGTGCTCGTGCCTCGATTGACTGAGTCGCTAACAATTAATTAGAAGGAAGGTCGCAATAGTTTACCCTACGGGCTTAAGTCTCTACCTAAAAACCTCACTATGACCACTACTTAATCAGGCCGCTAGATGTCAAGAATTAACCTACTAAACGACCCTACTGCCTTCCTTATAAGCCTTACGGGTATAGACCAAAGCCTTAACTAATAGGCTGATAATATTAATAAGCTACTAAGCAACTGGGATAATAAAATAGGCGACAAACTAATAGCCCTTCTATCCACCTTTCCTCTATAATCTACACCTTAAAACCCTCACTTAAATAATCGCGATATGGTCAATCCTATAGCTCTACTAGCCGGCTATATTTGATATACTAGCTTACCTGATCTTAAAACGTACATATCTACTACCTTAATTAACAAAGATGAGCCTTATATGTATAACTAAGCAATCAACGGCCCAAACAGCGAAGAATGGATAAAAGTAATAATAGAGGAGGTAGGGTCTCTAATTAAGAACTAGACGTAGGAGCTTATTAACCTCGCCTCCCTTAAGCCTCCTCATAAGCCTCTCGCTGGTAAATGGGTGTTCAAAGTTAAAAAGGGAAAGGACGGCGAGGTCCTCCGCTATAAGGCTAAATAGGTCGTTAAGGGATATCTATAGCAGTACGGTGTCGACTACGACTAGACCTTTGCTGCGGTAGTAAAACCTATGGCTTTTAGGGCTCTATTCGCGATTGCTATCTACTACGACCTTAAAATTAAATAGATAGATGTTAAAACCGCCTTTCTCTATGGACCAATTGATTAAGAACTCTATGTTATTATACTAAAAGGCTATAAAGAAGCTGGCAAAGTCTACCGCCTTAAGAAGGCCCTCTATAGACTAAAAGAGTTACCTTAAATCTGGTATAAGACGCTCTTAAAGTTTCTACTAAAAAAACTTGGACTTTACTATCTACACGCGGATCACAGTATATTCGCCACTAGTAAAGGATAAAAAGGTTTAATTATTTCTGCCTATATTAATAACACTAAAATTATCCACAAAGATATAGCGGTAGTTAATTGGGCAAAAGTAGAGCTTAAGGCAGCCTTCCAAATGATAGATCTTGGGCTAATAAGTGTAACGGGACTAGCCTAGTTACAGTAGGAATGTCTCGGTAAAACACTTAACAAGATAAACTTGACGCTTTGACCGAATTCTGCCAAATTCTGCCAGCTTGATTGACTTCTGCCAAGTTCTGCCAGATTAATCAAATTCTACCGAAGTCCGTCCGCGTACGCACGTGCGTACGCATCGACCAAGACCCCTAACTATTTAATTACAAGATTCTCTAGTTATTCCCTTCTCTTCTTTACGCAACGTCTTATTCTCTTAAAAAGCTATATACCCTTAGATTTAGATAGAATTTATATTATTCCTTTAAATCTTCCCCAAAGCCTCTTCGCGCCCTTATATTATGTTACATTAAAAAACAACCACTATTAAAATAGTAAACGAACCTGAATCCTCTTTAATAACTATAAGTATTATATCCCTAGTTAGGGAACAGTTAACTATAATACAACAGTCCTTTATAGATGCCTTAGCTTAGTAGCGGGCTGTACTAGAAGCCCAGTATTAGCAATTAATGGAAGCACTCCATAAAGAACTCCGTAACGTCTAAGCATTTATATTAGAGACCCTGACACCGCCTATAAATAAAATTAATATAACTGTATCTGAACCTAGCCTGTTAAATATGAACCCTAAACTAGTAATAGTAGCTTAACCTATACCTATAACAAACCTAGTACCTACCATAAAATTAGAAAAGCTTCCTAACCCTCCAATATTTAATAGAAATTAAAATAACCTATATCCCTTTATAACCAAGCTCCATCTTAAACTTTTAATAAACTATAACTGATACCCTACTAAAGCTAGTAAGGTTAGCTATGGAATGTCTTATTTAAGTAAAGATACTACACAAACCATAGACCTATTCTTCCGTAATGGCACCTTTGTTAAATTTAAAACCTTTATCTCTCTGCTAGAACGAATATATAATGACGCCAGCTGTAAACACACCGCTGTTACCAAACTTAAAAACCTATAATAATGGAACTGAGACTTTACAAGCTTCTTTTTGGAATTTTTAGGCCTTATTAGTGAACTGGATTGGAATAAAGCCGCTAGAGTTGCTGCTCTTTAATAAGCTATTTTAGATGAAATCAGAGCATAGTTAGTAGGTAGGGAACTGCTAAAGGACCTACCCAAATTTGCTATAATGTGTTAACAAATTAATAAGGACCTTTAATATAATAAATAGACTTATTCTCTAAAGCTAACTACACCTTATGTTTAAAGCTCTATAAAACTAATATATACCTTAAAGCGCGACCCTTCTTTAAAACCTATGTACGACCCTATGGACCTTGACGCCACTTAATCCTACGCACCCTTAGGAACCGATAAATGAAGAACTTAAGCCGCAAATGGAGAATGCTTTAGATGTGGTAGAAAAGGACATATCTAAAGGAATTGCCAAACTCACCCTTTTGAAAAAGTCCGCCGTAGTTCCTCCCGGTCTTTAAATCGCACCTACTCCTTAAATCGCACTTGTTCTTTAAGCCGTACTTACTCCTTAACTTATACTCGTTTTATAAATTATACCTAGTTATTATAAAGCATCTTACCCTTGGCTAACTTAGAAAACAAATCATCCTAGGGCCAAGTCGCGCCTTAGGATAAGAAGTGGAAGAGTATAAGTGTCTAGGCTCTTCTAGCGCTAATACACAACACAACTCCCTTAATATACTTGGCGAAATTTAAATACTTAGAAAATGGAAGAAGGTATAAATCCTTATAGACAGCAGAGCCACTAGCATAGGCTTTATTAATATAAACTACACGAAAACCTAACGCCTAAATTTAAAGAAACTTAATAAGCCTTAAGGCCTATAAGGCTTTAATGGCAAACCCTTAATACATGGCGAATTAACACACTACGCTCTTATAAAAATGCGGATGGGCAAATACCTTAAATACGTTTCCCTATTTATAACACCCCTAAAGCAATATAAGATAATACTTAGACATAAATAGCTAAAACAACACAACCCTTTAATTAGCTGGGTTAAAGAAACACTAAAGTTCCGTATAACCTACTACTAAAGTTATTGCTTAAAAACCTATTTACCCTATAAATATACACACGACTATTTAAATTCAAAATAATATAAATTACCCTTGCTATAAACCTTAAACCAATATAATAAAGCTATAACTGCCGATTGCAGTAAAGAATGTAAAGATATTACGTTAAAACCTCTTGAAATTTATATAATATAGGCTGCACCCTTTATCTTATTAGCAAAAAGACAAGATTACGAAATCTTTATTGTGACTATGGAAGATATTAAGAAAGCACTAGAACCAAAACAGTATATTAATCCTTAACCTCTTATACCTAAAGAGTACCACGATCTAATTAACGAGTTTAAAAAACAATTTGCAGACCAACTAGCCCCGCACTAAGATAAGCATAATTTTAAAATAGAACTTGAGCCTAGTATAACACCAAAGTTCGGTCCGCTATATGGTATATTATGAGAAGAACTGCTTATAATGCAATAATACCTCAACAAGTATTTAGAAAAAGGATTTATTTGCCTTAATTAATCTCCATTTACCTCACCTATACTATTTATTAAAAAGCTAGGAGGAGGCTTAAGATTTTATATTAATTATTAAGCTCTAAATATAATTATGATTTAAAACTAATATCCAATTCCCCTAATTTAAGAAACGCTTAACTGTTTAATAAAGGCATAGTACTTTACAAAGCTTAATATAGTTGCTGCCTTTAATAAAATCCGTATATATAAAGGAGATGAGAAGTATATAGCTTTTCATATACAATAGGGACTCTTTAAATACCTAGTAATGCCGTTTAGCATAAAAAACGGTCCCGGTATATTTTAGCAATACATTAATAATACGCTTCGTAAATTCCTTAATATATTTATTACTGTGTATATTAATGATATCTTAATCTACTTATCCTTGCTTTCTAAATATTGGAAATATATTAGAATGGTTCTTAAACGCCTATAAGATGCGGGCTTATAATGTAATTGTCGGTATGCTTTAACCTATTGCAGACCTGTAATCATTTTGTTACGGGTATGCTCTTAGGTTTATGGATGTCTATTTCTCTATTCTATGTGCGAGGCCTCGCGTACTTATAACACGCGAGGAATGCGCACGTAAGGAACGTGTACGTACGTGCTACCCCTACCCCTAATAGGTTACCAACACTGGGCAACCTCTAAAGAGGCCTAAAATATGTCTCCTATCTAGTATAGTCTATTCATAGCATATACGCAATGGCTTATGCCATTCTTATCTAACGCGATAGTCTCTTATCTATACAGTCCGAACCCGCCCCAAATCTGCCCCGAGTTCGTCCTTACGGATTAGTATTAGTCCGTTCAACCCATCTAACAGCCTTTAGCTGGACCGTATTTGTGTTAATAAGTTAAGTTAAGGCTAGATAGGGCTTGCCTTTTGTTATTATATCCGCTGGGTTCGTGTTGCTATTAATCCATTTAACTTCTGTGATTTCTCTTCGCTTGTACACCTGCTGTAAACACATAACGTTGATTATAAGGCGTTTTTCTTGCGTAGTGCCAAGCCGTATAAGACAGTTATAAAGTGACTTTAAGTCTGTACACATTACAAGTGATAGGTTAATGTTTAAGATCTTATTAACTGTCAACTTAATTGCGGCTCTAATATTAAACCCATGAGCCATTCCGTATAGCTCCGATGCAAGTACACTTCTTATAACTCTCTTGCACTTTATTAACAACCAGTGGATAATATTTACCTTATTTATTGCATCCGCGAGAACTAGTACGTACCCAATTTATAACAATAAGTCCTTATTATTTGCAAAAGATGCGTCTATAAAGGCTAGTAATTGCAAGGTAGTGACGTCTAACTTAACATACGTAAGTCCTCTAGCGGGGTTCTCAATTTGCTAGGCTAGGCGTCAGTTAAGTGCTTTTATGTTATTTTTATTTGGGTTAATCACCTAGGCAGCAACGGATAGGTTAAAAGCAGCTTCCGGCTAGTAGATGGACGCGACGTACGCTCCTCTGGCGCGTTAAGCGACGTACTGGTCCTTTGGCGTAAGTGCCATACAGACAATACCTCGCGAGCTTGTAGATATGGCGGGTTTAGAAACGTTAACTGTACTAAGGTTCCTGCATTAACGCTCTTATATTAACGTTAGTCCGTTAATCATAAGTTATACAATACCGCTGTTAAACTTAAGAGGCTTTTTAGCTGTTAGTTGCTCGCGCTCCTTAGCTATAAGTTAGGCCTTATATAGTTTGCTCTCTTCGCGGTCCGCGAATACTCTATTAGTAAGCAGTAGTGTGTTATCTATCTATAGTCTAACTACTCCGAAATACGTGGAATCATTGCTATAGAGTAGGCATAGGTTATATATTAACTGGTCCATACCTAATTGCTGCAGGTAGTATGTGTGATATGTCTTAAACTAGTAGTTTCCGGCTTCTGGCACTCTGTAAAGGGGCTTAAGCACCCGTAGTATGGACCCTTTGTTAATTCCTAGTTCAGTCTATACTTCTTATAGAGGTCGTACGTAGAAATTGCGGTTTAGCTTTATAGCTAATTGTACATAGGCTTGCGTAATATCGCGCAGGTAGATCTATATGTCTTGGTTTTATAGCATAGCTCCAATGCATAGGATTAGGCGTTGACTCGCCCGTTAGATAATAGGCAACTGGGTAAGTACTACGCTCTTTTCTATATTATTATACGCCTGTACTACTAGTCGTGATTTCTTAAAAGCTATGTCTGTGCCAGCGTTCTTAACCTTATTAATAAACCATGAGTTAAATAGACGGGCCATTACGGGTATATCCGTAAGCTTAACTACCTTAAATACTCCTAGCTTAAGTAGGCCTGTAAGTTCTTTCTGGCGTAAAGCTTAAAACTAGGTACTTGTGGTATTATTATCTTAGAGGAAGACTGAAATGTTGGCTTAGTTTATAAGGAGGGGGTACTTATATAGGCATTCTCTACTACGCTTTTATAGTTGTACAGCGGGTTATCTAATGGGTTGCTTAACGGGTTGCTAAATAGGTTATATAATAGGTCCCAGGTTGTTTTTGGGTACGTATACCTGCTGCTCTTAGAGATTGTCCTATTAGTTAGGTTATAGGTTATCATTAAGTTCTAAATCCAAAAAGTAAGGCTTTATAACCATTATGCGGAAGGGTGTAGGACTATAGGGCAGTTGTATAGTACACGTCTTGTTTTTAACTATAAGTAGGTTATATGGTCCTAACTAATATCCTGGTTAGCCTGTATTTCCTTCTCTCTAGATAAGTACTTGCGAGTTAGGTGGTAAGTTATAAATAGCATCTATTCTTAGGCTATTTCGCATGCTTAAAGCGTCCGCAACTTATTATTTGGCATATAGCTTGCGGATCTCTTCCATAGCTTTCTTAACTGCGGCAGCGCGTTGCGTAACTGTTGGCGAAGGCGCGTCCAAATTAGTTATATAGGGGTAGGCGCCAAATACTAGCAGAGTGGGTACCAGTCCGTTAGGTCCTACGGAGTCGTTAATAGCCTTAAAGGCCATCTAGAGAGCTGCGTCCTTATTAATATTTGGTATTTTAACCATAATAATCTAGTATGCTCTCCATAACGGACTGTAGTAACGTTCAACTATTCCAATTGAGTTATAAGCCTCGACTGGCACGCCCTTAGTTATAATACCTATTATAGTAGCGTACTCTTTAAATTCCTTGCTGACAAAGTTCTTGCCTATATTATAAGTAATAACATCTAGTGGTCCTAAGTACGTGTTAATCCAATACATCCGTATAACGTCCCATGTGTATTTGGCACTAATATTCTATAGCTATCTACCGGCCTAGAAGCGTATATATTTATTAACTACATATAGGACTGGGCTCCCATTAATATACATAATATTAACAATAATGTAGTAGTTAAAATTGATGTCATTATAGAGCGTAAACTTAAACCGGCTAGGCGACTTGCCGTATTTCTAGCAAAAGTGGCAGTAACGGGTAAGGTACTTAAGTGATTTTGTGTTAACGTTATGTCTAAAACAGTTAAGTACTTTCTACAGTCTCTTAACTAATGGGTGGCCGAAACGTCGGTATAGACAATATAATTCCGTATTGGTCAGGTAACAGGGGTTCTAGTTAAAAAAGTTAAGAAGGTAGATCTGTAAAGAGAGGTCCTATAAGAGAAACAGATAGCCGAATCGTTGTATAATAGGTATATTGCCCGTAGGAGTCACAAGTACGTTTATAAGGTTATTATAATACACCTATAATGTCACGGCACTGACCTGACGCATACTATTCCTACTATTAGCTGGCCCACCACTAGCGCCTTGGCGGCTGGCCCTACTATTTATATATAATACCCCCTTTTACCTTCTTCTCTTCTTTATAGTATAACGTAGTTATTCAGTCTACTTCATTGCAGCACTGTAACAGTTTGTGCTATTATTAATTGCGCCCTATTGCGATCACTAATTCCCCGTATCCTAGTCATCTCCGCCCCAGAACAATCGCGACCTGCGCGCGCAGCCGACACGTCTATACGCCATAATCCAGCACAGTTCTAGAACGATCCTCAGTTTTTTCTTAGCGCCAAAGACTACCTAAATAGGCGACATTAATAACGCCGAAATAGCCGAAACCTAGAACCCCCGCAAAGTTTTTGTAGACTTCTTTATATAGATATACCCTAACATCGTATAGACAATCTGCTGCTCCCCACTATACCCTAAGACCTTTAAGGCCGATAAAGCTTACTATACTCTTGTTGACCATACCAATAAGTTCCTCAGCAACATTAAAGCGGGACTACAGTTTATATATAACATAAATACCGCTAATGAGAAAGCTAACAAAAGCCTTAATACCCTTATTGCTTCCTAGATAGGAACTATTAACTCCTAGGCAAAGACTATCGCCGTTCTAAAACAATCAACCCCTATAATAACGGCAGCAACCTAGCAGAAAAAACGGAAGTCTAAAGACCCACTAATATTTAGCGGAAAAGGCACCCTATTAGAGTAATAAGCTAACTTTAAGACCTAGCACATTAAGATTAAAGGAGTCTTTAACCGTGACTAGGACTACTTTAATATAGTCTAATCTTAGATCCTTTATATCTTGGATATACTAGAAGGCAAGGCCTATAAGTTTATTAAGCAGGGCCTAGAGCTTATGCACAAGAACCCAAACAATATATCTATATAGAAATGGCCCGCTAAGGAAAATATGCTTAAAGAGCTTGCTGCCCACTATAAGGTTATTAACACGACCTAAGTTGCAAAAAACAAGCTTAACCATTTCCCCCAGGGCAAGCGTAATTACTGGTCCTAAAAGGGAGAGCTTAATAAGTTAATAGTCTGTGCTAGGAAGACAAATAAACAAAAGGTGGACCTACTCTAGAAGTTCATCTCTCTAAAGATAGAAGAGCTGGTACTTAGACTCAACCACAAAATTAACAACAGTAATTATATAGGTTGGAGTAAGTAGATGGATATATTCGCTAAGAACCTTGTAAATTATGCACACTAAGCCAACCTTAAGAACACTAACTACCGCCCACCTGCTTAAGCCCCTGCCCCTACGCCAACCCTAACTTTAGCAGCAACTGGAGAACCTATAGACCTTAATAGAATCTCAGACATAGAGCGTAAGCGCCACTTTAACAATAGACTGTGCCTTACCTGTGGCCTACCTGGCCACTGGAAGGACGCTTATAACCCTACTATAACAGCAAACCTAGTTCTAATGCCAGCCCGTTAAATAACATAAACTAATAACCACGGACGTAGTAACCGCGGAGTCTATTATAGCCGCGGCAGACAACTCCCCCCCTTTAACCCTACGGCTCAGTCACTCTAAATGATACCCTATATAGAAGCCCAACCCGTTAATAACGCCTAGAATTAGCAACTCCGCGCTAGCAAATATAAACACGGCCATATTATTGGCGAGGTGCCGTCTTTCTATACCCCAACTGAGACTAACACTGCTAGCCAGACAGATACTGGATTGCCCTGCTAAGACAGCCCCATACCCTAGTCGTTAAAAGGTAGACCCTTGGACTAAGTCGCGTCCAAGGGTCCAAACTATATAAGGAGGAAGACAAGAAGATTAGGTCCCTGTTACTAGACTAATTAGTCCTTTTTATTAGTAAGCTACTACTTAATCTTAGATTAGCAAATAGTAATAAGAAATTAATCCTTATTTAAACCTAACTCTCCTTATTACGTAACCCACGCCCCTAAGTTTTTATTAATACAGTAAGCCTAATGGACTCCAGTAGTACTACGATAGCATTTGCCGATGTAGAGTCTATTATAAGAAAACATAATGTTATAACTAAGAAGCTATTGGCATCTAGGCCACTATACCTCGCAGATAGTATCCTAACTTCGCTTATTACGGACTACTTTACCGCCTAAATATTAATTGGCCTCTATACTAAAGCTATACTCTTTCTTGTTACTAAACTCTTACCTACTACCCTAATTATCTTAGGCATGCCTTAGCTCTAGAAGCACAAGCCCTACCCCAGCTTTAGGGAGCTTAAGATCCGCTTTAACTTAGACTACTACTCCAGGAACTATCTCCCATGGGGGACAGCCAACAGTAGTAGGGACGCCCTATATGGATACTTGGCACTACTAAGCCTAGTACCTAGGACCACATATAAAGCCCTAATAGTAGAAGATATTCCTAATAAAGGGGAACCTGAGCAGCTGCAAAGTAACAAGATAGTAGAAAACTGGACTACTCTAGCACTTAAGACTAAAATAACGGGCCAGCTAGCCTTACTAAGACCAAGAAAGAAGGTCTGCTTTATGCCACTACTACTAAGAATCTAACGCTAACCTAGACACCCTTTAAACCCTAGCCGCCTAGCCCAACACCCGGAACTAAGCTATATGCTATATGCACACACTATAGCCTATATTATAGCAAGGACTAGCCATAGAACCACTAAGACCCAGATAATAGAAACCGTGCCACTATAACGCCTAACCTTGTACCTACTCCCCGCACGCCTTATACAAGGCCGCCGCCTAAGAACCGCTCCTAAGAGCTAACTAAGACGAGCCAGCCCCACTGTGACGTTGGGAGAAGACTAAATACACCCTAATCTAAACGATATCATAAACGTACGCGCCGTGAATTTTGCCTAGTTTTATAAATAAAAAGGCGTACAAGTAACGAGGATCTATATAGCAGAGTTAGTAGAATTAGTAGAACAAGAAGAATGGAAACAATTAATAGATAAACTCCCTACTAGACTGGTTAAAATACCGGACCTAATAGAGGAATCCTTTCGCCGCTTAGTTGATGGTAATTATACAATAGAAGAAGCCTACAAGGTCTTTCCTAGTTATTTTTACTGTTTCCTTAAGAAAAACCTCTAGACTATAAATACTGAGTTCCTCTGCCGTAAAGTTATGGATACAGACATTAAGAAGTTTATAAAAGGCAAGCCCGCTCTAACTAGGGACGATATTATATAACACCTCCTAAGGGAACACAGGCACTATATTAAGGGGTTTCTCCTAAAGAATGCCAACAAGCTCCTACTATATCGCCTATAGGACCATAAAATCGAAATCATGCCAGGAAAGCAGCCCCCGTACTATAAGAACCGCCTACTCTCCCCTACTAAGCTCCGATGCGTTAAGAAATGGATTAATAAGATACTTAATAAAGGCTTTATCCAAGAATTAACGTCCCCCGCTACAGCCCCGCTCCTACTCGCTACTAAGCTGGGAGGAGGGGTAAGGATCTACCACAACTATAGAGGACTTAATAACGTTACCGTTAAGAACCAATACCCGCTCCCGCTTATCCGTGAGACACTTAATGCCCTATATGGCGCCAAATTCTATACTAAGCTTAATATTATTGCTGCGTTTAATAGGATCCGTATTACTAAGGGCTATAAATAGCTCACAGTATTTATTACCCGCTTTGGGCTCTACGAGATGCTAGTAACCCCATTTAGCCTTTATAATGCCCCAGCTATATTCCAGAACTATATTAACCACATTCTTTACGACGTACTGGACGACTATTATATAGTATACCTTAACAACATCCTTGTATTTTCTAAAACTCGAGCTAAGCATACCAGGCACGTTAAAGAGGTAATTTACCGCCTTAAAGCTGCCGGCCTCCAAATTAATATTGGCAAGTCAGAGTTCTATACAACAAAGATAAAGTACCTTGGCTTAATTATCTCAATAGAAGGAATAAGTATGGACCCTAAAAAGGTCCAAGCCTTATAAGCATAGGAGAACCTAACCTTAGTTAAAGAATTACAGCAGTTTCTTGGATTTGCAAACTTTTACCACAGGTTTATCCAAAGTTATTCTACTATTACTATACCCATGACAAAACTCCTAAGAAAGGACGTTGGATGGCTATAGGGACTAGAATAAGCTAAGTCATTTAAGGCCCTTAAGAGAGCCTTTACTTTAGCACTAGTACTAGCATACTATAACTATATAAAGAAAACAGTGGTAGAGACAGACGCATTAAATTGGGCTTCTAGCGGAGTCCTTTCCTAGTACAACAATAATAGTAAATTAAGACTGGTCGCATTCTTCTCTACAAAGCACTCTGCGCTGGAGTGTAACTATAAGATCTACAATAAAGAACTCTTAGCTATTATTAAGGCTTTAGAGGAATGGCGTCCTAAGCTATAAGGGACCAAGGAGCCGTTTAAAATTATTACTAACCATAAAAACCTACAGACGTTTATAACTATTAAGCAGCTAAACCAACGCCAAGTCTAGTAGGTAGAGTTCCTTTTATAGTTTAACTTTGTAATTATATATAGACCTAGCAGTAAAGCTACGCTCCCTAACGCCCTAAGCTAACTACTAGGAACGAAACCTAAGGACGCTAACAATAAACGCCTCCGCCACTAAGCCCAAGTTATTATACCGCCCTAGAAAGTTAACCCCATAATCTTAGAAGAATTACTATATAAGTCCTATAACTCTAACGACGTGGAGTTTGTAGCCGCTCTAGACCCCAAAATAGCTAAAAAGTCACTGGATAAGCTAATCTGGTTAAGATACCAGGAGAACGAACTCGTAAGAGATATAGTAGCGGCCCTACGTGATTAGAAAGCTCACCATTAGCCAAAGAAGATTAGAAAATTACTCTATTATAATAAGTCAGAATACAGTATCGTTAATAGATAGATTTACTTCCGCCAATACCTCTTTGTCCCTAATGCCCTAGACCTCCGCCTAGAAGTTATCCATTGCTCTTATAGCAGCGGCCCCGCTAGTTACCCTAGCCGGGTTAAAACTCTTAACCTCTTAAACCAAATATACTGGTGGCTAGGAATCTCCTAGTTCACAGCTACCTTTATTAAAGACTATACTCTATACTTTCGCACTAAGACCCCCCATTCTGCCCCGCCCGGTTTCCTAAAGCCACTAGAACTACCCGCTCGCCCATAGACCAATATTTCAATCAACTATATCACAATGCTGCTGGTATGCCAACGCTATAGTAAGGCATACGAACATATCCTTGTCATTATAGACCGCCTAACTAAAATATAACACCTCGTTCTAGTAACAGGACTCTTAACAGAGGAGCTAGTTAATGGCTTTGTTAATAATATATATAAGCTCCATGGTGCACCAAGCATAATTATCTCCAATCACGGCATATAATTTGTTAGCGACTTCTAGCAACAACTAAGTAAACGCCTTAAAACAACCTTATAACTAAGCTCAGCCTGGCACCTAGAAACGGACGGCTAAACTAAAATCATTAACGCTACCGTAAATAAGTACCTCCGTGCTTTTGTTAGCTTTATACAGGACAACTAGGTTAACTACTTACCGCTTACTAAATTTACTACAAATAACCAAGTTAATAAGAGCATAGGCATCTCCCTATTTTTTACTAACTATGGCTTTAACCCTTACCTCAGAATTAAGCCTGCTGGCCCCTGCCTACCGACACTATTAGTATAAGCAAAGAAGGAGTTCTTTTGTGCAGACTCTATAGCCAACCGCTTTAAGCGGATATTAATATAGCTTAAGGCCCTAGCCCGGATTTCACAGCAACGCTATAAAGACAATGCCAATACCCATAGAGATAAGAGCGCGTTATTCTACGAAGGCAATATAGTTATAGTTAGCTTAGAAAATATAAAGATAAACAGACCTAAGAAGAAATGGGATAATAAATGGGACGGCCTGTACCCCGTACTTACAGTATACCGAGGGGCAGTTGTGGTAGACCTCCCAAACTATATCTAAGTAAACAAATCCTTCTATACATCCAAGGTCCGCCTCTGGGCTGCTAAAGAGATCCCTAGCTAAGCAAATATTAATACCGCAAAGCGCTGTAATATACAAGGACGAGTAACAGAGAGAAACAATAATGGCAATATAGAAGATAAATAGGAGTTTAAGAAAATCCTTAATGTACACAACGAAGACCCCTAAGGCCTAACTTATAAGATCAAATGGAAATATTATAAGGACACAACCTAGCAGCCAGAAGAGGACCTAAAGGGTTGCGAATAAGCTGTATAGCGCTTCCACGAGCAACACCCTAAGAAGCCAGGACCCCCAGACTGGGCACAAGATAAGGAAAAGTCACGCCGAGGTCATGGCTAACCACCGTGTTAAAAATTTTTGTGGTAGTTGAGATGTTATAGAACTTTGACTGCTGGTTAAAGTTATCTAATTAGTTAGAATCCTCACTAAGAGCGCCACGCGCCAACTTTATTTGTTGAGCCAACCAATCAGGATTTTTAATATTTTTGCAGCGAAAACAGGTAGTCCCGCGTACTGCCTGTTTGAAGTTACTTGTTCGGTTTAGGGACCAAACCTTCTAGGGAGGGGAGTACTGTCACGGCACTAACCTGACGCATACTGTTCCTACTATTAGCTGGCCCACCACTAGCGCCTTGGCGGCTGGCCCTACTATTTATATACGATACCCCCTTTTACCTTCTTCTCTTCTTTATAGCACAACGTAGTTATTCAGTCTACTTTATTGCAGCACTGTGACACATAAGTTATCCATGTCTGCTAGGCAGAGCAGGAATGGCGTGTTTGTATTAACAACATAAAAGTTAACCTTGCCTACTAGAGTTAAGACTTATACGGACCTAATTAACAATATAGTCCCAATTCCAAATTGTACGCTTACTATGCCTTTTGTTAACACATTAAGCTATAAAGTTATATCTTGCTTTTATAATACTAGGAACTGTCTGTAACCAGCTATAGATTATTATAAGGTACCTATATCGATTATAATGCCTATAAACTCGTCCGTTATATAGCGCGTAGGCTGACTACTATACGCACAGGCGTTTGTATCCTTGGGTAGGTCAAGATTTACAACGGGCGAGTTAAGGTTTACAGTTACAGTTGTGTCTTAGCCTATAAGGTTATAGCAGAAGGCTCTATTAGCTAGTTCTTGGGCCGTGATTACTGCTTTGTTATATAAGAGAGTGCTAAAAGACGTAAAGTAAGAAGAGCTATTCGCGTTATCCTACTCAGTTTTGGCTTTGTAATTAATAACTAGAGCTGTAAAGACTTCGTCTAGGTCCTCTAACTCTTCTAGCTCTAGGCCTTCTCCCTCGCACTTAATAAGATATTGTTTAAAGTGTTCTTGGAAGCGCTTACCCAATCATTTATTATATCGCCCCGTAAACCTAGCTTTAGACTTATCCCGTTCTTTATCCATATGCTTCCACAACCAACAGCCGCTTTTGCCGCACACAAAGCAGCACTTCTTTCAGTTTAGTCGTGAAGATCGGTTTTCACGCGGATCCTTATGGTTAGAGCCGTTGCGGTCCTAGTAGTTATATCAACGGTCTATAAAGTACGCACGCGGTTCTTCCTAATGGTCTATAGTGTATATACAAGTCTGCTCTTGCTCCTTCTAGTAGGCAATAATAGACGACTATAGCTTATTAATAAGGTGGCTAAAATCCAAGGGAGGGTCTGAGATTGTAATCCTGCACGCTAGTACGCCCTAGCAAGCTATAACTAGCTTATTATACAGAAAGTCTATAATCCGTAAGGCGGGCGTAAGTCCGTATTATAAGTTACAGAGCTTTATAAGCAGTATCTAAAGGCACTACAGAGTTGTCTTGTCTGTGTTCTCCTAGATAACAGAGAGTAGCGTTATAGCGTTCCATTTATCTAGGTTTCTGCGGTGGTATCTAGGACCCTCAAAGAAGTTCTATAAGTGGTTGCAAATTTCTTTAAAGGATCTTTCGGATAGCTAGTGGTTGTAGTACTGGTCCTAGGCTAATCCCTTTAGCATTATAAAAAAAGCAATCTTGTACGCGGTAGGTGGCAGTCCAGATCTCATATAAATATTGTAAAATATTGTTAGTTTATAGTCAAAGCTTTCGGCTCCGCTATACTTCTGGTCTTTAGAGTATAGCTTAGCTACGGTTATAATCTGCCGTTCGTAGTTCGGGATCTCTATAGGTGGGATCTAAATTGTAATAGGTGGAATATAGCTTACAGCAGGTGGAATATAGTTTGTAGTGGATAGAGCTGGCAGTGATCGAGGTGTTTATTATAAGGGTGTTCCGGACAGTTATGAGGGTGTTCCAGATAGTTATGCGGGTGTTTGGAAGGGTTTATATAAACAAAAGACCTGGTTAAGTCGGTCATAAGGGACTCTCTTCTATAGCTATAACGTCTTTATGTCCGTAACGTGCTTACAGATCTTGCGGATCTCGTTGTCTAACCATTTTATACTATTCTTCCTCTATAGCCGTGTCGAGTAGAGTCCTTGGGATTGTTAAACTCTTTATATTTTTAGCTATATACACTCCTCTGCCCTAAAGGGTTCTGCGTAAGTCCTAGGTAATCTTAGTTCCAAGGCTATTAAACTCTTGGATTGTAAAGTCCCGAAATTCTTCTTAGAAGAGCTCCCATAGGTCCATATCTATTGCTTCGGATATCTTATAGTCGTACAACTTTGTTCTAGCGTAGTCCTATATCTCTTCTTAGGAAGCTCCCTCTAGCTTAATCCCATTCTCCCACTTCTTTATCTTCGTGCTCTAGTCTTCTACGGTTAAGGTACTCGCCATTATGTTCTCGTGCGAGGTAGCGTATATAAGGTAAAGGTATTTTTTAGGTAGTAACATAATTTTTCGGTCCTTTTAACGCGATATATAAGGTGGTTAAATTAACAACTCTTCCTTATAATAATGTTAGCGAAACTGTAGTCCTCGTACAATATAGCGCAAGGTGGTTAAATTAACAACTCTTCCTTGCGGCAGTATCAGACGGGGTACAGTTCCCTTCTTCAACTAAGGTAGGCGGCGGTGCGAGTTCGTACGAAGTCGTAAGTAACCCGTACAAGCCGTAAGCTATTGCGTATCTCCTAATCTATACGTCTACTAATCAGTGTCGGTATGCTTTAACCTATTACAGACCTATAATCATTTTGTTACGGGTATGCTCTTAAGTTTGTGGATATCTATTTCTCTATTCTATATACGAGGCCTCGCGTACTTATAACACGCGAGGAATGCGCACGTAAGGAACGCGTACGCATATGCTACCCCTACCCCTAATAGGTTACCAACAGTAATATTAAGAAATACAAGTTCCACGTGTCTAAGGTTATATACTTAGGCTTAATTATATTATAACGGAACCTTATAGTAGGAACTACAGTGGGTTCTGTTATTAGGCTGGGTATATAGGTAAGAATAAAATAACAACATAATAATAACTAGTGGAGTAGTTACCTAACAGATTAACTCTAATTATATTCTAAAATTCACTACAAGGAGAGAACTATTTATAGTAGGGACTAAGGTCCTTTAAATACATAACCGTACTCCTAAGAAATCCTCTTTTGTACATAAGGTATATGTTATTTATATTAAACATAACGTCCCTCTTATTTAATGTAGTCAACGCGTTTAACACTATATAACCTTAGTTACTATTCCTTGTTATATAGTTCTACCAGATCCATCCTAGACCGTGCCTATATTAACTAACTAGCTTTCACCGACTCTTCTCTAAGTAGTTATAATATTATATTTAAAGCGTCTATAATACTATTTCCCTCCTCTTTATCTTTATCCTTAAAGATTCCTAACATCTTTAAGTTATCCACTAGAGGTATAATATCCGTTTAATTATTCTAGTTAATATCCGTACTTATTATACCTAAAGCTTCTTCTTCTCTTTCCTAGGTTAAGCGTTGCCTTTATACGGTTTCCTCCATACTATCACTAGGCGAGGTAATGGCGATCCCTTACTCTTATTACGCTAAAGAGGGGTTAGTATACGTTGCGCTAGTAAGTTCTTTATCCTAACAACCCTCCTCTTGCTCTAAGTATACTAAAGCAAATATTTAATCGTCCTACGATATTCGCTCTATCTCTAATGCTAAATATGCGCATTCTATGACTCTTAACAGTCTTTAAGTTCCCTAAGTAACTTATTATAGGGTCTTATGTTTAATCTGCCGCTGTAAAGCTAGATAGTAAGCTGGCCTCCGCGCTACTTAAGGTTTAATATGCCTTAGAAGAGTCCGCACGCGTCCTTAAAGCTTAATATTTGGCTTATGCTTGTCTTTAACGTCTTAAATATATTTATAAGAAGGTTTGTTTTAAGGAGTAAAAACTAGTTTAATAAGGTCTATCTAAGCTAGGTAATAAAAGGACTGGCTCTCCTCCTATAAGGGAAATAACTCCAAGTAGCTTAGCAATTGCTTCTCTTGGGTCCCCCTTAGGTAACTTATTCTTTGGCAATTCTTCTTTATTAATATTGCCTAACCTACTTTCTTTTAATACTTCTGTACCTTTCCTATAGCGTTCTCTAAGTTGCTTAGTAGTTCCTAGGTAGTCTTACTATAGCCTATCTACTTTACTTTATACTATATTTTGTTATCTACGTCCTTATAACTGATAATCTTTAAAACTTGCCATTTATCTTCCTCTTATCCTCTATATATATCTGCCTTGTAGACTAGTGGCTTAATATTCCCGTATACTAGCTCTAGCATTGCGATATGCTGTATAGGGTAGATTTTTATTTTAGCTAGTAGGTTTAACTTATACGTAACTAATAAAATTCTTTACTTAATTTTAAAAGGTCCTAGTCTAATATGGTCTAATTTCTTGCTTAGTTATCAACTCTTAAAATTTTTATATAGTAGCTACACTTTATCCCCCTCCTTAAGATCTGGTCCCTTAGATCTCTTAACATTATAGTACCTTTTTATTTATTCTTGTACTAGTTTAGCTATTTCTTTAAGGTCTGCATAAAGATTTATTAATATCTCTATTCTTTACTTAGCTATGCTACTCGTCTTTTTTACTTAATATAGTGATAATAATATTCTTAGCTCGTATCCGTAATTTGCCTTAAATGATAATGTCCCTATTCCTTCTTATGGTATTGTATTATATGTAAACTATGTAACTGGTAATAACAATACCCAATTATTCTGTGTGTGATTAATATAATACCTTAAATACTGCTCTAGTGTTTGGTTTAGTCTTTCCGTTTATCTATCTGTCTGCGGATAATATACTATAGATATTACTACGCGAACTCCCTGTTCTGCCAGAAACACTTCCTAAAATGCTGCTATAAATCTTGGATCTCTGTCTAATATAATCTTGTCTAGTGCTCTATATCTTATAAATACTTTCTTTATATAGATTCTAGCGACATCTTCTGCTGATATCTCTTTAGTGCATACTATAAAGTATCCCTACTTTGTTAGCTTATCCACTATTACTAAAATCACGTTATAATCTTGTCCTATAATAGGATCTCTTAACTTTGGTAACTTAATAATAAAGTCCCATAATATAACCTCCTATGGTCGTCCTGGTGTCTTAACAGGTTATAGCCCTCTATACAGCTTATACCTTATTAGTTTGTTTCTTTAGCAATCTAAACATTTCTTTATAACTTATCTTGCTAGTCCCTAGATTTCTTAAATAATGTACTCCTTTTAAAGTCTTAATACTAAGCCTATAGCTCCGTTGTGTCCTTATATTATTCCCTTGTGGAATTCCTTAATAAATTCTTCTGTAATAGACTTAGGTATATACATTGCTTCTCTATTTTTATATTGCTCTAAGTCTAGATCCTCTACCTGTACTTTTTAGATCTTTTATGTCTAATTACTCTCTAGTAATTTATAGATCTGACTTTCCTTGGTTGCTATAATCTTTAAATAATTATACTTAATTAATCCGTCTTAATCCTTTTGTAACAAAGCTCCTAATAGCTTTTTATTACTTTATAGTTTAGCCTTTCTGCTTAGAGCGTCTACTCGTGCGTTATCTATACCCTTGGTATGCTAAATTTTAAAATAGTATTCTATAAGTATTTCCGCCCATCTAACCTGTCTTTGGTTAAGTTCCTTTATTATTAGGAATCCTATAAGGTTCTTATAGTCCGTCTTAACCATAAATGGTTTCTCTGTGCCTTATAAGAATGCTCTCTATTTCTTAAATACTGTAACTATACCTAATAACTCCTTGTTGTAGATGTCATAGTTTAACTCTAATAGTGTTATCTTTTAACTATAGTATACCACTAGGTGCTATCTATCTTAATATTTCTATATAAAGTATGCCCCTAGTATAAAGTCTGATGCATCTGTTTTTATAACCATCTCTAGACCTAGTTAATAGATCTTAAGAACTAGCTCCTAGGTAAACAACTCTTTAATTCTCTTAAATAGTTCTTATTATTCCTTTCTCTATGCCTATAGTTCTTGTTTCTTTATTAACTGCGTAAATAGCTTAATATTCTGTAACTATTACGCTATAAACCTTCTACAGTAATTGCAAAACCCTAGGAACGATTTTAACTGTGTAATGTTCTCTAGTTCTTGCCAATTCACTATAGCCTTAATCTTCTTTAGATCTATACTAAGTTGGCCTAGTTTAATAATAAATCTAATAAAATTGGTCTTTTTAGTAAAGAACTCGTATTTCTTAATTGCTATTAGCATCTGTTCTTCTTATAGTCTCTTTAAAACCTATTTAACATATTCTCTATGTTCTTTCTCACTCTCTAAGTAGATAATAATATTATTAAGGTATACTATAATAAATTCATCTAGGTATTCTCCTAATACACTATTAATTTGCTTCTAGAACGTTGCTGGTGCGTTTATAAGCCCAAATTATATAACTAATAGTTTATATAGTCCTTCCTTTAACCTAAAGGCTGCCTTTTATTTGTCGCCTTCCTTAATCCTAATCTGATGGTATACCTATCTCAGATCTATCTTTGTAAAGATCTTTACGTTACTAATATTGTCTTAAATTTCGCTAATTAAGGGTAAAGAATACCTATTCTTCCTAGTAATGCTATTTAACTGTCTATAGTCTATACACATCCTAAGTTTTCCGTTTTTCTTTGGGATAAATAGTACTGGATATCCTACTAATAACTATAATAGTCTAATATATCCCTTTTGTAAGTTCTCCTAAATAAACTCCTTAAGCGCTACTAACTCTGTTTTAGTAAGCTTATAAATTAGAAAGAACTTTAGACTTATTCCCTCTTCTAATTCTATTTTATGGTCCCAAGCTATATACTTTAATAGCTTTTTACTTTCTAATAACCATAACTTTTTACCATACTTATGGTATCTCTTTGGTATATGACTTAAGCCTTGCTTAGTCTCTTTATATATCGCTCTGACTTGGTACTATACCAACTTGGTTTACTATCGCACTTTACGCCATTATATATTCTTAATATTAACCTGACCTATAACCTAATTAATCTTTGGATTGTACTCCTATAACTAAGGTATTTCTAGTATTGCCTTATTCTGTTCTAATGGTAGGATATTAAAAGACATTCTAACTGGTCTCCCTTTAATAGTTAACTAAATAGGTCCTGTTTTAAGATTAATAATACCTCCTCTATAGGCTATCTAATCTCCTAAAATTGTTATAAGTGGATATAGGTGTTCCTTCTATCTGTATAGTAACCCTATCCTTTTCACTGCCTTTAGTAATATGTGGTTCCTAGTTACTCTACTATTTACTAATACTTTAAACTGCTGGTCTTGCTATTTAGCTCTTAAATTTAGGTGTTAACCTTAAATTCCTTTAAGGGTCTAAGGCTTTAATACTAGTTCCCTCTAGTTCTGTACGCCTCCCCTTTTCCTAACTATTAGCTACTAGATCCTGCCTATACTTAGTCTAATTTTAGCTAATACTTAGTTTTTTTTTTCTCCTCTATATACTATAGATAAGTGTTCTCTAGGCACTCCTACTACTATTATTTATCTAGGCATTCTTCCATAAGGAATCTTCCTGGTTAAAGTATTAAGTCTTCTTAACCTTATACTTTTACTGGGTGCTAACTATGTATATACTTAGTATTCCTAAACTGCCTTTCCTTTAGTGCCTAATATATTCTTACTGGGTACTTCTAGTTCTTATCTTTAGGTGCTCTATGCATATTGCATATATTATCTATATAAGCTATCTACAATAGTATATAATGCGCTATATATTTTAGGTTAACTTTTAGTTTGTCTTTATTCTTAAGTTTAAACTTATACCTAGTTAACCTAATTACTAGTATTTCTGCTGCGGGTACTAAAATTTATTGCTTACTTTTTTAGTCCTTAGATTCTTCTTTTAGGTTCCTTAATATTATAATTAATGCTCCTTTAATATAACTTATGCGTTTTTCCGTAATAGGTTGGTCTTAGACAACTTTTTTATCTAGCCATATATAAAAGTCTTCCTATTTATTATTATATCGTTGCCTATACCACTTTCCGTATAACTGGTTTAGTATGTATAGTCTATCTATTAGAAAGTACCTTATTATTGCTGTATTATAACATCCTTTAGTATATCTTTCTTCAAACCTAATTAGAATATCTAGATCCTCTTCTTATTCTAGTTTATCTAACTACTTTGCCCTAGGTGTCCCTGCACTTGGCCTATTAGTAACTCTTTGCATAGGTGCTCTATCCCTTATATAACCTAGCATAGCTGACCTCTTGTCTAGCTTTTGCTCTTGCTATATAATAATTCTTGTCCTAAACTTATCTATAGTTTCTTATTTTCTGCGTCTTGCAGTTAGATCTTTATAGTTGTCTTGCTTTTTAATCCTAGTATTAACTATTTAATCTTTAGGCTAAACACTACGTTTACTTAGGATTGCTAACGTTCTTATTTATTCTCTAAACTTATAGTTCTTAAACTTGCGTTCTATACTTATTTATTTATTACTAAACTAAGTTGCTGCCCTTTCCTATTAGTTTTTGTCTATTATGGGTCCTTAGGTATATTTTATCTCGTTTTAAGAATCTTAAGCTTTTCTTATCTCTGCTTAAGAATCTTAAGCCTATGGCCTTTTACCTTTATTAAGTAATAAGCTAGCACTAGCAGTTGTCTACTTACTTAGTTTCTTCTAAACGTTACTCCTATTATCTTATAAAGCGATGGAAATTGTATCTAATAGTGTTGCTATACCCATTACTAAACCTTATTCTATAATGGTCTTAGTCTCTACTTCTATTTTAACTTCTCTAAGGTCTACATACTTCTAGTAAGCTGCCTTTATTGCCTTATTATTAGTAAATGCTTTGCCTGTATTAAATTTATTATCTTTAATGTCTAATCTATAAGCTGGTTTGTTAATTCCTTTAAACTTAGATAATAATAGCTCCTATAGCTAATAGCTTACACTATACTTAGCGTCCTTATAAACTTGATATACGTTATTGTAATAATACGCAAAACTATTAATTAAACACTCTTTTGTTCCTTATAGTGCACTATTGTCCCTCTATATATACGTGCCGTCTACTGGCCTAGTTCCCTTTACTATATAGTTACTCTAACTACCTTTACAGTCTCTAGCAAAATAACCTTATTTTCTATAATTTATGCAAGCCTTATCTTTAAACCATTTTTCTTGCTATGGAGTCCGCCTAAATATCTTCTACTGCTAAGATCCCTGGTTTGGCCTCTACTTTTAGGTCCTTTAATTACTTAATCCTTAACCTCTAGGTTTCTATAGTTTCTTTTCCCACCTTTAGGTTTCTTTAATACCGCTTAGGTCTATTAGTTCTGCGCTATTTTATAGTTTTTAACTCTATGTCTGTTATTGCGTACTCTGCGCCTTATATAACTATAGCACTCTATCTTGCCCTCTCTTAGCTTGTTCCCTTTAGTAAATCCTATTATTAATCTTTATTAACTAATTTATTAACTCTCTTAGAGTATCCGCATTTTCTATTAGGATAATTACATTCTGGACTTTAGCCTTAAGTCCCTATTTATACTGTGCCATAAGCGCCCTATTATTCCACTTAACCTATATGGCTAGTATTTAAAACTGTATTATATACTTAATTGTTAAAGTGCGTTATACTAAGTTCTAAAGCTTTTGTTCCGCTGTAGTTATGGCCTCTAGGTCTTTAAATATCTATATTAGTTACTCCGCAAACCCGTTTTAACTAGCAAATATATACCGTATATCTTGGTTAGTAGTTGTTATGCCATTAGCCTATATTTCTATAAGATATAGCTTAAACCACTTAAGTGCTCTTCCTGTTAGGAACAATCCTGCATAGGCTACTTAATCCAATAATATTACTAACTTCGCTCCTTCCTATACTACCTTAAAGTGCATCTGTATAAGAAATCCCTTAAGCTTTAACTTCTCCCCTAAAAATCGTTTAATTAAAGGTAGCTTAATCTTTACTGCTCTAATTCTATTAATGCGTTCTTTAAGTATCCTACTATTATCTTATAAGTGATTAACCATTTCCTATAACTAACCTTGTGTAACCACTTAAGAATCCCTATTATCTATACTGGTATCACCTGGCCCTAAGGTTGTAGCTGCCATTAATACTGTTATAACTGGTGCTCTAGGTAGCATATTATTTGATTTTATTTAATACCGTAACCTTAGTAGTGAATGTATAACGGAACCTTATAGTAGGAACTACGGTAGGTTCTATTATTAGGCTGGGTATATAGGTAAGAATAAAATAACAACATAATAATAACTGGTAGAGTAGTTGCCTAACAGATTAACTCTAATTATATTCTAAGATTTACTATAAGGAGAGAACTATCTATAGTAAAGACTAAGGTCCTTTAAATACACAACCATACTCCTAAGAAATCCTCTCTTATATGTAAGGTATGTGTTGTCTGTGTTAAATGTAACGTCCCTCTTATTTAATGCAGTTAACGCGTTTAATACCACGTGACCTTAGTTACTATTCCTTGTTACATAGTTCCACCGGATCTATCCTAGACTATGCCTGTATTAACTAACTAGCTTCCACCGACTCTTCTCCAAGTAGTCGTAACATTGTACTTAAAGCGTCCGTAACATATATCCCATAACGGAATTAAAATGGACCCTAAAAAAGTCGCCGCGATTATAAACTAGGGAAGCCCTAGTAATATATAAGATATTTAAAGATTTCTAGGATTCGCAAACTTCTATTATTAATTTATTAACCACTTCTTAGAAATTGCCTAGCCATTGGTAAACCTAATAAGAAAAAACATGAAATTTAAATAGACCACTAAATGCGAATAAGCTTTTAATAACCTAAAGCATTGTTTTACAACTGCTCCAATTCTTGCCTACTTTAACCCTAACCTTAAATGCATTGTTAAAACAGATTCGTCTAATTATATACTAGGAGGAGTGTTATCGCAATATAATAAAAATAGCGAGCTACGTCCAGTAGCCTTTCTCTCTTAAAAACTTGCCCCTGCTGAATTAAACTATAAGATATATAATAAGGAACTGCTTGCAATTGTTAGATGCTTTAAACAATAGCGTCCTAAGCTTAAAGGATTGTTGTTCCTAATACGTGTATTAACGGACCATAAGAACCTACAGTACTTTATAACTATAAAACAATTAATATAGCGCTAAATTTGTTAGGCCAAATACCTCTTATAATTTAACTTTAAGATTATATACTAACCAGGCAAACTTAATTAGAAGCCTAACACATTAATATAATAATTATAGGGCCTATTTGTAAACGCTTTAGACAAACGGATTATAAATTAATTACGGATCTTACTGCCCCCTAAACATTTTAAAAAGCTACATCCTATATTCCTAGATGCGGAACTTAATAGAAATAAATCAGAAGTTAATAAATGGGAAATAGAAATTAATAAGCTAATAGAATACGAATATAAGAACAATATATAGATAATAGATATAATAAAAGCAATTTAAACAGGAAAACGACAGCATAAGGATATTATACTTGCTAAATGCGAAATTTAAAACAATTAATTGTACTATTAACAGAAGATGGTAGTTCCGAATTCCAAACCTTTACAATTTAAGATACTTAATTTTGTATACAACTTCCCTATAATAGGGCATCCTGGCTGTATAAAGACCTATAAGATTATTCAACGAGCATACTACTGGCCTATAATGCATAATTATGTACGAAAATACGTTCGAGCATGCAGGATATGCATACGTGGAAAGACCTCTTATATAAAGAAGTAAGGAGTACTTTAACCGCTACCAATTCCAATGTAAAGATGGCGTGATATCTTAATTAACTTTATAGTCAACTTGCCTAGCAGTAATAGGTTTACGAATATTATAGTAGTTATTAACCGCCTTATAAAAATGCGATATATAATTCCTATGGACTTAATTAATGCGATATTAGTAGCCAAATGTTTTATTAAGCATGTCTTTAAGCTACACAGACTTCCTAACTTAATAATATCCAACTATAGAAGCCAGTTTGTTTTAGACTTCTAGCAAGCTCTATATAAATAATTAAGCATTTAAACATAACTCTTAACTACGTTTTATCTAGAGATAAATAGTTAAACCAAAATTATAAACGTAATTATGGAATAATACTTACAAATGTGCTACTCCTACCTATAAGATAACTGGGGAAAATAGCTGCCTTTAGCTAAGTTTACTGCGAATAATACAATAAATATATTAATAGGCGTAATGCCGTTCTACACAACCTATAGATAAAACCCTTAACTTGGATTTAAACCATAACCTAAAATCAATATAATAGGACCCACGATTAAACAGATCTAGTTAATTAATATATATAACTTTACTAATTAAATAAAGCAGTTAACGGAACTGTTATAAAGTGAATTAATATACACTTAAATGGTATAGGAATAGCATATAAATAAAGGACAAGCTCCCGCATAGGACTTTAAGGAAGGTAATATGGCTTACCTAAATATATAAAACATACGGACTTAACGGCCCTTAAAGAAACTTAATTGGAAGTTTATGGAGCTGTACTAAATTAAGAAGAAACTAAGCCTATACGCCTATAAGCTTAAACTACTAACTAAGATAAAAATACACCTAATATTTTATATAAGCTTATTACAACCTTTAAAAGATAATCCTATAACTTATAAAGTACCACTACCACCTCCCATAATTATTAATAATAGTAATGGTTCTTACTTTATTAACTCAATTAACAATATATAATAGAAACTATAATCTAAATAATTTAAACTTCTTATTAAGTAGAAAGGATATAAAATATAAACCTAGGAAACCTATAATTAGATTAAGGCTAACGCGCCTTTCCTAGTAAAAGAATTCCATAAGGACTATCCTTCGCGGCCTGCTCTAGCTGGATGGACACAATATAAAGGCAAATAACTGCCACCTAACACGAATACATGAAACTTGAATTTAAAAAGAACTTAAAATAAGTTATAACGTTTATAACGCGATTACGTAACACGTAAAATGTTAAGGAACTTTAACCAGCGGTTAAAGTTGTTTAATTGGTTAGATCTGCCTTGCCAAGACCGCTACCTAACGCGAAAATACAATACGCGATAAAAAAAAAATTTATAAATTCTTAACCAAATTAAATTATTTTGAACCTTCGGCTAAAGGGGGGGTACTATAACGGGACTAGCCTAGTTACAGTAGGAATGTCTCAGTAAAACACTTAACAAGATAAACTTGACGCTTTAACCGAATTCTGCCGAATTCTGCCAGCTTGATTGACTTCTGCCAAGTTCTGCCAGATCAATCGAATTCTACTAAAGTCCGTCCGCGTGCGCACGTGCGTACGCATCGACCAAGACCCCTGACTATTTAATTACAAGATTCTCTGGTTATTCCCTTCTTTTCTTTACGCAATGTCTTGTTCTCTTAAAAAGCTATATACCCTTAGATTTAGATAGAATTTATATTGTTTCTTCGAATCTTCCCCAAAGCCTCTTCGCGCCCTTACAATAAGCTTTTACTTAGGTATAACAGTTACGAGAGATCAAACAAAGAAGAAGATTATACTCTTACAGCGAGCCTACCTTATTAAAGCTCTTAAACATTTTGGATTATAAAAGGCTAACACCTCACTAGTACCTATAAAGCACTTAATTAAGCTTGTAGCCAATTAAGAAACTACCAGCAAGGACAACGTCAGAAGATACTAGAGTATAGTTAGTTTAGTTATATTTCCTATAATAGAAACAAGGCCAGATATCACCTTTACGGTATTAACGGTAAGCCGTTTTGCCTATAATCCTACCTCTACCTATATAACGGCCGTAAGACTTATCCTTCAATACCTAGCCGGCTCGCTTAATAGAGGAATTACCTATAAAGGCGATAAGAACCTAGACCTTACACTAATTAGCTTTAGTAACGCCAACTAAAGATAAGACAAAACTACAAGACGCTCTATATTGGGCTTTATATTTATGTTAAACAGAGGACCAATTTTATGGAAATTAAAGCTATAGGCTACCGTTTCACTATTAATATATTAATTAGAGTACACGGCTCTAATGGCTGCAGTAAAAGAGGCTACGTGGCTTTGACTTTTACTTACTAAACTAGGTGTACTAGACCAGAGCGAATAGTTTACTAGAATTTTAATTAAAACCAACAACCAAGCTGTAAAAGCGTTGGCCGAAAATCTAATTTAGCATAATTAAACAAAGCATATTAACATCCAGTTTTACTATATAAGAGATAAGATAAATAGTAACAGAATTGACCTTATATACATTGCTTTAATTAACATGGCGGCCAACGGCCTTACTAAGCCTCTCGCGGGTCCTCAGTTCTACGCCTTCCTTAAACACTTTTGGATGGTGTAGAAACTCGATTAACTATACTAGGCCTTAATAGGAAATTAGTATATAATTAGTAGATCCTTAGAGAGTGCGCTAAACAACGCCTTAAGGCCTTAAAACGAGCAATAGAACTTAACCTTAATCTACTAACCTACTACTTAAACCTACCACTTAAACCTGCCACCCGAACCTACCACCTAAATCCAACGGCCGCGACATTAGGGAGGGCTCATACCGGTAGGAAGGATGGATATACTTTAGGAGAGATATAGGGCGAGGCTATAGGGCCTCTAGAGCTCTATAGGCAATATAGAATACCTATAGGGAGGTACTGCCAAAATTTTAAGAGACGTTTTATAAAAGGAACTCCAGTAACCCTTATTAAGCAACCCTACACCCTTATATACAGTGTATATAGCGGTATCGTTAACTGAGCTTGAGGGAGGGTGTTGGAAAACAAGCCCACAACAATATCACGTGATGAGACTTGTAGGAGACATCTCTTGGTAGGAATTTGACCAATTAGATAACTTTGACCATCAGTTGAAGTTCCTTAAAATCTCTTCAACCACCTATATAGAAAATAAGCAATATACAGAGTTTTTAGCTCCATAGCCTCAATTTAACAAAACCTGCATGGATCTATAATAGCCCTAGTAGTTAAGTAAGGTTAATAAGGCTATTGTATTTTTATATCCGTATTGCGGACGTACAAAGCAGCTTAAAGTCCTTAGGTGGTTATTATTTGGGTAGGCTACAGGCGATCAATCGGCGCCCTCTACTAGGTATTGCGGAGCGTACGGAGTAGATACACTCATCAATTATAGAGCTGTTTCTGCGGATCAATTTAATGGTATTTCTGGGATGACAGCTGTTATGGAGGTGTAGATTAATTCTGTTGAAGAAGGTGACTGCTCTACATACAAAACAAGTTGCTCCGCTTGACGAACCGTATGAAAGTCCCTCAGACCATAGAATCAACTTTTGACAAAAAGGTTACCTCAGCGAGCTCAGACCATAGAATCGATTAGCGGACGTACGTATATCCGCAAGCGGATATCGCTAACCTTTTTTGACAAAAAGTTAATTCTATGGTCTGAGGGACTTTCGCAAGGTTTCTTAGGCGATCCAACTTGTTTTGTATGTAGAGCAGTCACCTTTTTCAACGAAATTGATCTATACCCCCACAACAACTATTATCTCAGAAATACCGTCAAATTGATCGGCAGAAGCAGCTCTATAATCGATGAGTATATCTACTCCGTACGCCTCCACGATATCTAGTAGAAAGCGCCGCCGAATGGGCGATTCGCCTACTTAGGGTCTGCACGAAGGTCTGTACGAAGGTCTGTACGAAGGTCTGCATGAAGCTTTACACGAAGGTCTGCGTACGGAGGCTCTACACGAAGCTTTGCGCGAAGGTCTGCGTACAGAGGCTCTGCACGAAGCTTTACACGAAGCTCTGCACGAGGCTTTGCACGAAGCTCTGCTCGAAGCTCTGCACGAGGCTCTGCTCAAAGCTCTGCTAGAAGCTCTGCTCGAATCTCTGCACAAGGCTCTACTCGAAGCTCTGCATGAAGAGACCCGCAGTACAATTAAGGACGTTGCAGATATCCATTTAGCTGGCATTTAATAAAACTATATATAGAGGCTTACGCTTTTAACAACGCGTTTTTTTTTTGACGAAAATGATCATAAGACCTGAAAATACCTAAGTGATAAAAATGATATATTCTAAAAGCCTAGATTCTGTTGTATAATCGATCAACTTTAGGAAATGATATAAAATACTGGTGTTGAGTTATTTTAATATCCGCAACCTCCGCAACGCGGATATCGTTTACGCGCTTTGCAAATATTGCGAATCACCCTCAGACCACATTTTCGATTTTACGTGGAGCGGATATAAAATTATTCCGAATATGTGGTCTGAGCTTGCTGAGGTAAACAAAAAGGTTAGCGATATCCGCTTGCGGATATACGTATGTCCGCTAATTGATTCTATGCGTCTGAGCTTGCTGAGGTAACTTTCCGCAAGAGACGCAAGCGATTCTAGTTGACTTTGACTCCAAGCTCGTTCAACACCGTCTTCAAAATATTCAACCACACGGAGCACAGTTTTCTTATCCCGCAGCCAGGTGACGAACTCAACTTGGACACCGCTATTGTCGCGTTTGCAAGTATTGCGCGCATCTCTTAATCCAATCCCTACCACTTCAGAAGTACCGCACCAACCCCAATCACGTCAACAACGACCTACGACCGACAACAAGCGGATGCACTAGACCCAAGTCACCCGATAAAAGCGTAGAACACCGCCTGAGCCGGTACCTGGCGCTTCTGCGATTAGTACGACGACGGGCTACAGCTGCACAGGCGCAAACATCTTGCAGTGCGATTTGCCATCGCTTGTGCATAAGGAATCATACTCAGTCTGCCACAAAGAAACCGGTAAAACATGCGCAACCTTACCGAAAAAGAGATGCATACCGTCTTCAAAAAGCTGGCAGAATATACAGGAGCGTCACTGAAGGACATCATCGTCGCTGGCAATTCTCCTAAAGCTGAACGCAACGTTTTCCGCATCTCTCAGCAGCGTGTCTTCCTCGTACGCGATTCAATAGCAAAGTTGGCCACGTCGATCAGCCGTGATAAGCTTTTGTCTCTTGGCACCTGTCTGGGTAAGCTTTACCTCCTCAAGCGCAGCACTGTACGCTAATCTTCTTCTAGGGAGACTCACAAAGAGTGGCCGCTTCAGACTGCATATTTCGGCATTGTCTCTTCTTGCTGAATATGCACGACATAAAATCTACATTCGGCCGAACGGAGAAATGACCTTCTTGTATGGCAGTCACGTCCAAATGGCGCACGTCGGTCGTTGGTCCCAGGACTGCCCCGCGCATCAGGGAGTGGTCATCTGCACAATGGATGACACTCCGCTCGGGTTTGGGATCACAGCAACTTCAACTTCAGACGCGAAGCGATTGGGGCCCACAGGAATCGCATGTTTCCGACAAGCAGACTGCGGGGAGTACTTGCGGGACGAAGACAATTTGTTTGCTTCCTGATGCATTCAGGATTCATGGGGGGTACGGATTGTTCAACTGTGCGGTGTTGGAGAGCCCAGATTCCCACGGCCAATATTACAAAGTACTCAAATTTTGCTGTAGACGAAGTGATGAGAGACTGAACTTGGAGACCTTGAGAGAGTGCGTGATGAAGTCCACAGATAAGGTGGTATCAGGCCAAAGTTTTGTACATTGTCGGAGCGTTGCAGGGGTTCCTTGCAGAGCATTTTAAACCAATAAGAATGCCGGTTTATATGGAAAACATGAGCTTTCCTAATTTTCCTCCTTTTTCATTTGCCGCAAAAGTGTATTAAAAACAAGCCACAAGCCACCCAACCCCCCTGCAACGCACCGACAATGTACAAAACTTTGGCCTGATACCATAGATGCACCTCATTGATTGGTGCGCACGGGCCACATTTTATAGAGCGTGTTTATCTATGCAAGGGATAGCTACGACGTCGTTATAATATAATAGATAGAGAAGATAAAGAGCTCCCACCTCGTAGTATTTTTGTAGTATCTAGACGTCATAGAGAGGTCGAGATACGGCAGTGAAAAGGGTGATTTTTGGTGTATTTTAACGCTCCGTTACCACCGAAGCTGCGACCATAAGCTCTCACACCGGTGGAAAATTCGTTGGGTGATAAGGAGCAGTACGCCCGCACGTGCGCGTAGTGCACGTACCAACGGCCCACTGGGTCTGATTAATGAGATAACTCGCAGCAATATTATAATTCACGCTAGGCATAACGTTTATAAATTACATCATTTATTTCTTGTTTGCAATAACAAAAGCGGCTTCACAGCGCCTAGCTCTGAATTCCCGCTCAAGAGTTTATGACTCACATCGACCTAAAGCCGGTCAGCTGAATAGCATTGGTATACAGGTCTCCAAGTGAGGTGGCAGGTGGTATTGGAGTGAAGAAGTGGTAATAAGAGCAGAACTTTTCTTATATACATGTACTGTTCCCTCTTTGTTGTTTCAAGCGTTTCGTCTTACCCCCTGCTTCTCTGCAAAACGTCACCCTGTATTGTTGGGCTGGCCGGTCGGCGAGGCTTGTCAGATGTGCCACTTCGCTCTCAATGCATGGACGATGATTCCAACTGCTTCCACTTCTCGCATGTCTCTACGAATCACATGCGTTTGACGCGTCCAGCCTTGTTGCCTTGTCGTGTTTCCTTCCAGTCATGGTGCATGCAGCATCCATTGACGAATGGCAGCAGTGGTGGACACAGCCTTGGTGCACGGTCCGCTCGCAGCCTGTCCGGGGCTGTGACTTGGCAGGGCGGTCGTGGGCGGGTATTTAAAGAGGCCAGCCCTCCCCCACTAAATCTCCACGCCCACGACAAGTCAGAGCCGGCCGAACACAGAGCCAGAGTCTCGCTTCCCCAAGTGCGGATTCTAGCAAAGACTTCAGAACAGACTTTTCCCAGGAAAGGTAGTTCTGAGGGCTTCCGGAGCTCCTCCCATGCAAAACGCGTCAAATTAACCTTCACCCTCTTTTCACAGCCCTCCGTCGCTCGTTACGATCCCTCTCTTCGTCCAAAATGTTCAAACGCTCTTTTGTTTCAAAGGATCGAGCGGGCAAGATAACTAAACAGCCGAAGAGATCGTTTCGCGATAATACCAAGCAGAAGATTCTCGAGAAGATGGACAGTCCACCAATGGAGAGGTATGATGGCCTTGTCCACTCACAAGGCTGCACAGAAGCATCCACCGCTAACACTCATCCTCGCTCCAGTGTTTCCCCAAACCTCACCAGCGCAATAGTCACACTCGTGATTGGCCCAGACCAGCGACTGTTTGCCGCACACGAAGACGTACTGTGCCACTCGCCGTTCTTTGCAGCGGCTCTGCGGGGCCAGTTCTTCGAGTCTAACTCTCGACGTATCAACCTGCCCGACGAAGAAGCCGAAATATTCTCCTGTGTCCTCGAGTATCTCTACAAGGGGGATTACTATCCCCGTCTAATGCATGACAAGAAACGTAGCACCTGGATGCTCGAGGGTGCAGCCGACGAAGATCCCAACTCTAAACTAGGTGGTCGCGGGAGTGTTGAGCCGACAATATTCCACTCCGGCGTAGGTGACATTATTCTTCGTGACACTGCCGTGTACTGCGCGGCGGAACGGTACGGCCTTGAGGAGCTCAAGCGGCTCTCCCTGCGCAAGCAGGGCCTGCAGAGTGGAATCGAGGTTGGCACCATCCTCCGTAGCGCTCGGTACGCATACGAGAATACACCAGACAATGACTCGCGCCTCCGCGCTCATTACCTTGCTCTGATTATCCGCAGCCGACGGACGTTCAAGCGCAGCGGCACGATGCAGATGGAAATGGAGAATGGCGGCAAATTGTTCTTTGATCTGTTCGTGGCTATGTGCAACCACATTGATGATATTGTGGATGTGACGCAAGTGCCCTAGATCTCCTCTCCCCTGTATTCATCTCAAACCCGGTTGCCTGATCCTGTACAGGTGAATGGTTTACTAAACTTAGGTGCCTACAGTAACAGTCGCTCCCCCAAGAGCATCTAAGTCGGTTCGCACATGCCCCCAACGTAGCAGCATCAATCACAAAGCTCAGAGTACAGAATGAGGATCCCCATCGCACACCTTGCAACCAGAACGAAACCCATACCCCGCAAGCGGAAACTCTCGAGCCCGGATTGACTCCCCTCCTTTCTTTTCACTTGAAGTAAACGGCCGACTTTATGGTTGCAATCATTTTCCCTTGTATCCCCACTCTGTCCGTATCCTGGGCGTTAACTTTGCTTCCCACCACACCCCGTCCTGCCTCCCCCACCCAATTTCCCCCCTGTAATTCCCACCTCAAGCTTTCCCCCAGGCCCTTGATGGGTTGCTGGATGTGGCGACGGGTCGGACCTTATCAGTGGCGGGAGAAGGGTGGGGAGGATTTGAGACAGAACGTCTGCGACGTCTTCGCATGTTGCTTTCCTTTGTTAATTTGAAATCAAGCGGTTCCTGCGGAATTTGATTTAAGGGGCGCGGCGTGTGTAAACCCTTTTCTCCCGCTGTCCGTTTGTTTTCGTGTCGCGCTTGCAAAGCTTGCCGCTGATGGAGATTGCGAGAAGCTAGATCTTGGTAGCGGTCGAAGTTGAATGGTGAGATTGTAGATACCGCTTGTGTCGTCCGTGGGCCCAAGCTGGGTCGTCAGAGCTAGTAAATGAGAGATTCGGCCACCTCTATAACTCGTGCCTTTCGCTTGTGTTTGCTTGATTATGATGATGCAAGTGGAGTACTTGCTCTGCATTACTGCCGTCTTTACTGCTTTCTTCCATGCCTGGGGCATGCAGCCGCTTAGGGTAGTCTCTTAGTGTTTAATAAGCCATGCTATTCTCATATCCTTGACCAGGGCCTGTGATTTCTCTAGCGAAGTCAAGTAGTGCATCATTCTCGCTTCCAAAGGCCCAAAAGCACATCCACTCTAGCTTCCAGGTACAGTCGCTTCAGAAAGAAACGATCAAATGTCAGAAACCATGATCAAAAATAGAAATTTGCCGAATTCTCACCTGTTTAAACCCTTTTTCTGTACTCGCGCATGCCACCACCCATCACCTTATTATTACCTTATATTTAAAGCCATAGGCAAACCTGCCTGGTCGACTAAATAGAAGTCGATTATATAAGCTCTAATTGACTTCGGCAACGACGATTTCTATATAGAAGTTAAGACCCGCGTTCCTTAACCTACTCTTTAACACTAGAGGGTAAATTTAAAGAGATTTGGCCAGATTAATCCACCGATTAAGGCGAGTAGTAGACCGCTACTACTTACGGATAAGGCTCTAGATGTATAACGTCAGGTGTTATTAATATTAATTTATTAACGCGTACCTTAGGGCCTCCTTAAATACCTCTTATATAGCCCAGACGCCTATTTTAAAGAGATGCTTTAGTTTCTATACGACGAATATAATATAATAGTGGCACAAAGTACGCTATCGGCTGGATTAAAGCGAAGGAGATGGAGTAGAAAGGTTATAAGGATAATTGCGCAATAACGCAACCTAGGCCTAAGAGACGACTAAATCGTTCAAACCTATAGCTATAGGCGTAATTAGTTTGTTTTTATTAACGAATCAGCTTATAATAAGAAGATAATAGATAGGAAGTACGGGTGGGCACCTATTAATAAGCCTGCTAAAGGAATATCGGAATTAAAGAGATCTAAAAGATGGAGCTTGCTGCCAGCGTACACCTAGGAGGGCTATATGCCTAGTTAGTTAATACACCAAGGCTCTATTAACGGGTTAATGTTTATTTAGTAGATAAAGTGTAACAGTTCACCAGCACTACGCTAAGACACGAGACCGTCGCCTAAGAGGCTCCGAGACACAATCGACGCCACCCTCGTATGTCTCGGATACGGTCAAATATTGAGTCATAGACTACGGAGTTCCGGGTCTACTTTCATATATTTAGTTCACTTGATTTCCATAGATTTAGAATTAAGTCGTTCTTTTAATACCCACACTTACACTATTACAGTTATGAGTCCGGATTGCACTACCTGCTAAACCAATTAATCTACTACCTTATTTACAAAGTCACTACTTCTACCACCTTTACAAGTGTCTTGAGCTTCTTTACCTACCAAACGAACGGACAGTTGCACCTGACCGACGAACGTACCTAACAGATGAATGAACTAACGAATCAAATCAAAAGCTTAAAACGTCAAAATAAGGTTTCGCCAAGACGCTAACCTAGGACCCTGCTTGACCTATTAAATTCTAAAAATGACAACCAATACAGACGGACCTTATTTAAAATTCAACCTTATCCTTAAAAAGCCATCTAATTAAATACAATGGTTCTTTATTATTTAAGATACTGCTAAAATAAACAACATATAGCAGTACATTAACCCATTAAAGAAGAAAGACAAGCTTCCGAAGCTGGAACCTCTAAATTAGCCTACACCAAGAGACGTGCTTCCTACTGCTATATTAATAGCCAAGCTAGATCCAAACCAACTCATTGCCTACAATTAACTATATGCGGAATACAAGGACGACCTCCGCGTGCACTAGAAGCAAGAGCAAGCCATAAACGATATTAGCAATTATATTGTCTATATAACGTCAGTAGCCTACCTCCCTCTTATTAAAGACCTCGGAACAGTATACGAACGCCTTTAAGAGTTAAAAACTATACTCGCCCCTACCACCTTAGGTTAAAAGCGCGACGTCCTAAATTAATACACGGCTCTTAAAGCCTACAACAAAAAGCAGAGCATTAAAAAATGGTTAAACAACTAGAGGAGCGTCTACAGGCTAGCAGAGGAATTGGAGCTTCTAGACGTACAGGGATTCAGGCCCCACTATAATTTTATATAAGCTATTAAAGCCATCTCTTCTAGTTTCGCAGGAGCACTGGAAGTAGACCTAATTAAAAAAGAATAAAAAAACAAAAAAGCCCTATCCATTATTAACCTTATTGAGGAATTTAAGGAGCACTATTATATACAGTAAGCATTGTCTACCTCAACTGCTAATAACTCTGCATTTGCAACCCTTTAAAATAATTCTAATTTAGACTCTAACGGCAATTCTAATTCCAACAGTAATTTAAATTCAAGATGGAACAAGGAATGCATATACGGTATTGTATATTGGTTTAATAACTGCTATTACATTACTAAGCACAAGCGCCCTTAAGGATGGAGACCAAGGGCAGACATCTAAAAGAAAGTAGATAAAGCTATCTTATCTACACCTTGGATTAAACACATCGTTAATTAAATTTAAAAAAGAGAATAGGAAGCAAAGGAGAATAATTAGAATATAGAATCTACAATTAATTTTAATTCTAAAACCCCACCTTCTACCAAACCAACTAGCTATACTACCGTGTTTAGTACTGGTTAAATTCCTTTTGAACTCTAGAACACCTGGATACTTAACCCTAGTGCAGATACCCACGTCTGTAATAATAAAGAAGACTTTACCTTCTTATACCTAGCAGTAGAAGACGACTACCTAATTGCTAGCGGAAATTTTATGAAAATTCAAGCCTACGGAACAGTAACCATTACTGTTGATACACCTACTGGGAAGTTAAAAATGAAGCTATCCCATATAGCACTAGCACCTACCTTTTTTACAAATATTGTAGTACTCTTAAGAGCTACTGATAACGACATCTATTTTAACTTAGGATGAAATGTGCTATACTGTCTAGCAACTAGTGAAACAGTCTACTATATAAAACAACTAGGGGGCCACTGGGCACTAATATATAGAGAGCCTAAAAATACCCTAGACTTAATAACTTAATTAACCTTCTTAATAGGAAGATTTTAACCAAGCCGAATAGCCCGTAAATCAATCGGAGCCATAGCTACAAGATGGCATAAAATACTCGGCTATATAGGACCTAATACTATTGCATAGCTTCCTAAGCATATTATTGGCGCAGAGCTGACCGAATTTAAAACCAACAAACGAGCACCACTTAAAATCGAATGTGAAGTTTGCTTATTAGCAAAGCACATATAGCAGATCTCTTAAAGACAAGAACACGAATTTCCAGCCACTTAACCGTTTAAACGGCTAGCATTTAATATTATCTACCTTGGAGTACTAGGGTATAACGGCGATAGATATACCATGTACTTCTATTACACATATTCTAAATTTAACTTTATGTTCACCTCTAAGAATAAGGACAAAGCTACCGTCCTACCTACTATTCGCAAGACTTACCGCTTAATTAAGACATAATTCCACTAAGACGTTGTCTTCTTCTGGAGTGATAATAAACAAGTATTTAGACAAACGGAAGATACCCTAGATACATAGTGTGCAGATAAAGGCATTACCTTTAAATGCCAAGCACCGTATACTAAGGAACAAAATAGCAGAGCTAAAAGATCTGGAAGAACCCTTATAGAACAATCAAGGTCTATACAGCTGGAAGTATCCTTACCCCCATCTCTAGGACCAGAAGCTTTCCTTACTACTAGCTATGCACTCAATCGAACACCAAATAAGCAGCTAGGGTGGAAAACTCCGTATAAGGTCGCCTACGGCAAGCTGCCATCACTTACCCATATGCACGAATACGGTTGTAAGACCTATACGCTGAACAAATAAGTTAGAAAGGGAGACAAGCTAGCTCCTTGTGCATTAATAGGACACCTAGTCAGTTATAATTTAACAAATATCTATTGAATCTGGATTCCAAGCCTTTATAAAGTCATTTAAACTAAAGACGTTATATTTAACAAGACCTCGTTCTATAACCCCAAGGGTTAAAACATTAATTACCTACTTAGGGAAGCATTAAAAGACACTATCTAGGCAATTAGTCTACTAGAACCTCTCCACAAGGACAAATCTAAGGATAAATCTATCCTATATAGACCTACCTCAAATATAGATTAAACGACTATATTAAACGACTCAGCAGAGCTTCCTACAAAGGATATTAAACAGCTACCAACACCTAGCAGAACGGTATCTCCGGATCTGCCAGAAATAAACACCACACCGGGAGGACTTTAAGACAATATCTTAGATACAATTAAAATAGGTTCTACCCAGCCAAGCAGTTCACCAGAACCGTTAAATATAGCTCTATAAGCTAACGAGGTCTTGACCGATCCTTCTGCCGACCTCGTCCTACCAGAAGGTTCCAAACAAATTCGATATTAAGCGTACGCAGCAGCACTAGCCAATATACCTACCCTATTTGGTTACTACGCTGGCTTTGCCATAGGACTAGTAAAAGACATTAACCGAACTAGATCCTCCCTATATAGAGATAATCTTCCTCCTAAACTAAGGAACCTAAAAGAGCTAAGAAAGCACCCTTTGACTACCGGCTTTTAAAAGGCTATAGAAAAAGAATACAATAACCTAAAACGCCAAGGGACATTCGAGACTGTACTAAAAGAAGAAGTATATAACGAGCAGATCCTTCCACTGAAATAGGTCTTTAAATATAAGTTTAACAGCAACGGTTACCTTTAAAAGCTAAAGGCTCAACTATGTGTCCGTAGAGACCTGCAGATTACTAAAGAAGAGACCTATACAGTAACCCTAGCTGCTCGAATATTCCGTGCCCTCATGGCTATAGCAGCTGCATTCGATTTAGAGATTTGATAGTATAACGCTGTAAACGCATTTATAAACGTAAGACTAGTCAAGCCAGTCTACTGCTATTGCCCAGAAGGCTTTAATCAAAACGGACATATCCTAAAGCTACTTATAGCGCTATACGGATTAAAAGTCTCACCACTACTTTAGTACAAAGAGCTTACTAGTACACTGGCCAAATTTGGATTAAAGCCTATCCCAGGTACAAACTGCCTTTACACCAATGGACGACTTATTGTCTTCTTCTACGTAGACGATATTGCCGTTCTATTTGCCAAAAAGGACCTTTGAAGATTAGAAGAATTTAAAGCTAAACTTCTATATTGATATGAGATCCGTGCACTAGGAGACCTATAATAGTTCCTAGGAATTTAAATCAAACAAAATTATATAAACAGAAAGCTCTGGCTCTGCCAAGATTTATATATTAAAAAGATAGCCAGTCAATTTAATATTTAACCAGGAAGATTTCCTAAGTTATTACTTCCTGCTAAAGAACTAATTCCGTCTAACTAGCAGACGAACCCTTAAAGAACACTAGCTTATTAGCAACAGGTTGGTTCTCTTGCGCACCTCACTATATTTAGAAGACCTAATATTGCGAAGACGCATTCTAAGCTGGCCGAATTTCTTACCAATCCAAATTAAAAGCACCTTAATGTATTAAACCAAGCCATCGCCTATTGCCTTGGAACAAAATCTACAGCTATTAAATACTCTGGCGAAGTATTCGGAGCATACGTCTACTTTAGAAACCCTGAAGGAGAAGACGTCACCTTTTACGGAGCATCTAACGCAGCATTTGCGGACTATAAAGAGACTAGACGGAGCTCTTAAGGATACCTTTTTATACTATTTAGAGGACTAATCGATTGGAAGGCAACCCTATAACAATTAGTAACTCGCTTAACTACCGAAGCGGAGCTTCTCTCCCTGTCTATGGCTGCTGTTGAAATTATCTAGTGGCAGCGTTTCTTTAAGGCAATCGGTCTCAATTTAGAACGCGATTTTACCTTACTATACGACAATATGCAGACTATATAACTCCTAAGACAGGATACACCAAAGCTTGACACCAAGCTACGATATATCGACGTCTATTAGCACTGGCTTAGACAGGAAATCCAAGACAAAAAGATCGACGTATAATAGGTCCCTACAGACAAGATACCTGCTGACGGTCTTACCAAGATCCTACCCCATTAAAGGCACGAGGCATGGATAAAGCAATTAAATCTGGTGGACATTCGACATTAGATCACTGCTACAACTAACAAAGACTCTTAAGTATCACCCTATACTACTCCTAAAGTTGTATCTAAATTTCCTATTTTGGTATAGCTTCTATCTTCGTTTTATTTTCTATAGCTTTAACTACACCGTTAAATCTGGGGGGGTGTGTAACAGTTCACCAGCACTACGCTGAGACACGAGACCGTCGCC